>Ga0207655_1000077_pt1 | contig 219418 bp, 201 predicted proteins | sample KBSM44metaG_FD_184398 | JGI IMG/M metagenome (GOLD analysis project Ga0207655, IMG submission 184398) | Miscanthus rhizosphere microbial communities from Kellogg Biological Station, Michigan, USA - KBS M4-4 metaG (SPAdes) (version 2) | ecosystem: Host-associated > Plants > Roots > Rhizosphere...
CTGTACGGCCCGACTGAAGCCGCCGTGGACGTCAGCGCCTGGCACTGCGTGACCGCCCCGGACAACACCCCCATCGGCAAGCCCATCGCCAACACCACGCTGTATGTGCTCGACGAGCAGCGCCAACTGGTGCCGCAGGGCGTAGCCGGCGAGCTTTACATCGGCGGCGTGCAGGTAGCGCGCGGTTACCTCAACCGCGCCGAGCTCACCGCCGAACGCTTTATCGAAGACCCGTTCAGCACCCGCCCGGGCGCCCGGTTGTACCGCACCGGCGATCTGGCGCGGCACCTGGCGGATGGCAACATCGAGTACCTGGGCCGCAACGACGACCAGGTCAAGCTGCACGGCCTGCGTATCGAACTGGGTGAGATCCAGGCGTGCCTCACCAGCATCGAAGGGGTCAAGGAAGCGGTGGTGATCGCGCGGGAGCAGCAACTGCTCGCCTACTACACCGGCCAGCCGCATGCACTGGAGGTATTGCGTACGGCGTTGCTCGCGCGGTTGCCAGCGTTCATGGTGCCCGCGCTGTTCATGCACCTCGAAGCCCTGCCGCTGAGCCCCAACGGCAAGCTCGACCGCAAGGCACTGCCCGCGCCCGAGGCCATCGAGGACCGCCCCTTCGAAGCCCCCGAAGGCGAAACCGAAACCCTGCTGGCGGCCCTGTGGCGCGAGTTGCTGGGTGTCGAACGGGTAGGTCGCCACGATAACTTCTTCGAACTCGGCGGCCATTCGCTGGCAGCCATTCGCCTGGTCGACAGGCTCAACAAGGCAGGCCTGCGGGCAGCCATCAACGATGTGTTCCAGCAACCCAGCGTGGCGCTGCTGGCGGCAAGGCTGCAGGCCAATGCAAGCACGCCGCAGGGGGTCATCACCGTGCGCCCGGGCGGCGCACAGACGCCGCTGTTTCTAATACACGAATTCACCGGGCTGGACTTCTACTTCCCGGTACTGGGCCAGCAACTGGGGGGTGACTTTGCCATCTATGGCTTGCCCGGCGTGCCTGCCGGGCAAGCGCAGCCACGTACCCTGGAATGCCTGGCTCGTTACCAGATCGCGCAGATGCGTACGGTTCAGCCGCAAGGGCCGTACCGCCTGGCAGGCTGGTCGTTTGGCGGCGTGCTGGCGTTCGAGATGGCCAGCCAGTTGCTGGGGATGGATGAAGCGGTCGAATTCCTCGGCCTGATCGACAGCTACGTGCCGCGCCTGGCCGACCAGGGCAAGGCGCGCTGGTCGGGGCCGCAGGCGCTGGAGCGGCAACTGGTGCTCAACTGCAGCACGTTCTGGCGCACACAGGGGCCGGCCGCTGCCGAAAAACTTGCGCACTTGCAGCGCCTGGAGGCGCAGCCGGCCGATTTCGCCAGCTTGCTGGCCAGCTGCCGCGAGCATGGCCTGTTGTACGGCTTGTGGGCGAGCATGACCGACGCCCAGTTGCTGCATTACTACACCCGTGAGCTTGCCCACGGGCATGCCCTGGCGCATTACCGCCTTGCCCCCCTGAGCCTGCCGGTACACCTGTTCCGCGCCGAGCAAGGCAGCGACAGCCTGTCGACCTTGGGCTGGCGCGAGGCGCTTCCTGCGCAGCCACTGGTGGTCGTTGGTGTGCCGGGTGACCACCGCAGCCTGATGCAGGCGCCGCACGTGGCGGCCGTAGGGCAGGCACTGACCCTGGCACTTGCCAAGTGCCCGGTTGCCACAGCGCCGAGCTATACGTCGCATGTTGCCATCCAGGCCGGGCAAGCGGGGCATGCACCGCTGTTCTGCGTGCCCGGGGCCGGCGATAGCGTGACCAGTTTCATTGGCCTGGCAGAAGCGCTGGGGCCGGAGTGGCCGTTGTACGGGTTGCAGGCTCGCGGCCTGGATGCAGGTGCGGTGCCGCACAGTTCGGTGGAAGCCGCTGCCGACTGCCATGTGCAGGCCATCGAAGCGCTGTACCCGGAGGGCCCTGTGAACCTGGTGGGGCATTCGTTCGGCGGCTGGGTGGCGCATGCCATTGCGGCCAGGCTGGAGGCCCGGGGGCGACCGGTGCGCTCATTGACCCTGATCGATAGCGAGGCACCCGGCGCGGGTGGAACCTGTGGCCAACCGTACACCTTCGGTGAAGCCTTGCAGCGCTTGATCGATGCCTTGCAGTTGTCCGCTGGCAAGTCCCTGGGCATGGACCCGGCCACGTTCGCCCAGGCCACCGATGACGAGCAGTTGCAGCAGTTGCATGCAGGCATGGTGCGTAACGGCCTGTTGCCTGCGCGGTCCACGCCACGCGTACTGGATGGCACGGTGCGTACATTCGCCACGGCACTGCGCACGGTGTATCGGCCGACGCAGGCTTATACCGGGCCGGTGGGGCTGGTGCTGGTGGATGACCCAGGGCTTGACGCGCTGGGCAATGCCCGCGAGCACGCAGCCATGCGCGAAGGCTGGCAGCAATTGATGCCGCAGCTGGCGCAGTGGCAGGGGCCGGGTGACCACTTCAGCATCCTGAAAGTGCCGGATGTGTTCAGCCTGGCGGCCTGGTGGCACGACGGGCAGGCACTGCAGCACAGCAAGGTTACCCAGTAACCATGGCACAGCAGCGATTACCTGTGGGTGCAGGCGGTGGCATTCGCCGCCGCTCCCGCAGGTGTCGTACCCGGTCGATGCATCTGAATTGCAAAGGAAAGTGAGTGTTCATGGACAAGTCCAGATTCCGCAAGTACAGCCTTGGTCTCGCCGTGGTGCTGGTGGCCGGCATCAGCCTGTACGCCATCCAGGCCCCTGCCAAGCCGCCGCAGTACATCACCGCCACAGTCGAGCGGGGTGACATCGAAAACGCCGTGCTGGCTACCGGCGTGCTCGAAGGCATCAAGCAGGTAGACGTCGGTGCCCAGGTGTCCGGCCAGCTGAAGTCGCTGAAGGTCAAGCTCGGTGACAAGGTCAGCGAAGGCCAGTGGCTGGCCGAGATCGACCCGCTGGTGCTGCGCAACACCTTGCGCCAGGCCGAGGTGGATGAAGAAAAACTGCAAGCTGAGCGGCGCTCGAGCATGGCCCAGCTCAAGCAGGCCAGGCGTGTGTACGAGCGTTACCGCGAGCTGCAGGCCGACGAGTCGGTGTCGCGCCAGGACTTCGAGAGTGCCGAGTCCGAATACGAGGTGCAGCAGGCCGCCGTGCGCTCGCTGGATGCACAGATCCAGAGCGCCCGGGTCGAGATAGACACCGCCAGGGTCAACCTCGGCTATACCCGCATCAATGCGCCGATCACTGGCCATGTGGTGGGTATCGTTACTCAGGAAGGGCAGACCGTGATCGCCAACCAGCTGGCCCCGGTGCTGCTGAAGCTGGCTGATCTGGACACCATGACGGTCAAGGCCCAGGTGTCGGAAGCCGATGTGATCCACATTACCCCGGGCCAGGAGGTGTATTTCACCATCCTCGGTGAGGACAAGCGCTACTACGCCAGGCTGCGGGGCACCGAGCCTGCGCCGCAAAACTACGCACAGAGCAGTGACAAGACCGAGGGTGGCACCGGCAAACCCAGCGGCGCAGTGTTCTACAACGCCTTGTTCGAAGTGCCCAACCCGGACCACAGGCTGCGCATTTCGATGACCGCCCAGGTGCATATCGTGCTCGACACCGCCCAGGCCGTACTCACCGTGCCAGTGGCGGCACTGGGCGTGCGCAACGGTGACGGCAGCTTCCCGGTGCGGGTGGTGGACGCCAAGGGCTTTGCCCAGGTGCGCACTGTTCAGGCGGGGATCAACAACAACGTCAAGGTACAGATAAAGGACGGGCTGGCTGAGGGTGATCGGGTGGTGATCGGTGAGCCGGTGTCGGGCGAATCGGGGGCGTGAGCATGAACATGAATGTCCAGCCAAGCCCGCACATGGCGCTCGCCAGCGGTTCTGCCGAACCACTGCTGCGTTTGCGGGGGGTAACCCGCAGCTTCCAGGCCGGCGATCGCGAATTCCTCGCACTCAAAGGCATCGACCTGCAGATCAACAGTGGCGAGCTGGTGGCCATCATCGGCGCGTCGGGTTCGGGCAAATCGACCCTGATGAACATTCTCGGCTGCCTGGACAACGCCAGCAGCGGCAGCTACCAGGTGGGCGGCCTGGAAACCCATGAGCTGGATGATGACGCCCTGGCAGCTTTGCGTCGCGATCATTTCGGCTTCATCTTTCAGCGTTACCACCTGCTGCCGCATCTGGATGCGCTGCACAACGTCGAGATCCCGGCCGTGTATGCCGGCGCGTCCCAGGGCGAGCGCCACGACCGGGCGCGCGAGCTGTTGACGCGGCTGGGCCTGAAAGGCCACCTGAGCCATCGCCCCAGCCAGCTGTCAGGCGGTCAGCAGCAGCGGGTTAGTATCTGCCGGGCGTTGATGAACGGCGGCCAGGTGATCCTCGCCGACGAGCCCACAGGTGCCCTGGATACCGCCAGCGGCAAGGAAGTCATGAACATCCTGCTGGAGCTGCACGCTGCCGGGCACACAGTGATCCTGGTGACCCACGACCCCAAGGTGGCGGCCCATGCCGAGCGCATCATCGAAGTCAGTGATGGGCAGATTGTCAGCGACCGGCGCACTGGCGCCCCGCCTACCACGGTACAAGCTCCCCCTCTGGCGCCCCAGGCGCAGGGTGCGCGGCGCTTGCTGGCGAGCCTGGGGATGTTCCGCGAAGCATTCAAGATGGCCTGGATCGCGCTCATCTCGCACCGCATGCGGACCTTGTTGACCATGCTCGGCATCGTCATCGGCATCACCTCGGTAGTGTCCATCTCGGCCATCGGCGAAGGCGCCAAGGGCTATGTGCTCAAGGACATCCAGGCCATTGGCAGCAACACCATCGACATCTATTCGGGCAGCAACTTCGGAGACAGCCGGGCCAAGTCCATCGAAACCCTGGTGCCTGCCGATGTTGCCGCACTCAACGCGCTTTACTACGTGGACAGTGCCACCCCGGTGATCGGCCAGAGCACGCTGGTGCGCTACCGCAACCTGGATGTCGACGTCCAGCTCAATGGTGTCAGCGAGCATTACTTCCAGGTGCGTAACATTGCGTTGGCGGCGGGTATCGTGTTCAGCGCCGACGACGCCCGGCGCCAGGCCCAGGTGGTGGTGATCGACCACAACACGCGCAAGCGCCTGTTCGGCCCGGCCATCGACCCGCTGGGGCAGGTGATTCTGGTCGGTAACCTGCCGTGCACGGTGATTGGCGTGACGGCCGAGAACAAGAACCTGTTCGTGGCCAGCAACCAGCTGAACATCTGGGTACCCTATGAAACGGCGGCCGGGCGGGTACTCGGCCAGCGCCACCTCGACAGTATCAGCGTGCGGATCAAGGACGGTGTGCCAAGCAAGCGGGTGGAGGAGGAGGTGACCCGGGTGATGCTGCAACGGCATGGTACCAAGGACTTCTTCACCAACAACCTCGACAGCATCATGCAAACCGTTCAAAAGACCAGCCGCTCGCTGACCTTGCTGTTGTCGCTGATCGCGGTGATATCACTGGTGGTCGGTGGCATCGGGGTGATGAACATCATGCTGGTATCGGTGACCGAGCGTACCCGCGAAATCGGCATTCGCATGGCGGTGGGTGCCCGCCAAGCGGATATTCGCCAGCAGTTTCTGGTGGAAGCGGTGATGGTCTGCCTGTTTGGCGGGCTGGTGGGGATCGGCTTGTCATATGGCGTGGGTTATCTGTTCGAGTTGTTCGTCAAGCAATGGGAGATGGTGTTCTCGCTTGCATCGGTGTTGATGGCATTTGCCTGCTCGACGCTGATTGGCGTGGTGTTCGGCTTTGTGCCGGCGCGCAATGCAGCGCGGCTCGACCCGATCGAGGCCTTGTCCAGGGACTGAAGCACACCCGTACCGGCCAATTCGCGGGCACGCCCGCTCCCACCGGGCCCCTGCCATATCACATGGCCGGGTGTTGTTCGATGAGAGCGGCTTTACCCGTGAAGTGGCGGTTTCAGGCGAGCGCCTGTTCAAGCTTCGGCATACATCCAGCGTATCAACGAATGCCGCCCGCTGATCCCCAGCTTGATTGCCGCCCGGCGCAGGTAGCTCTCGACCGTATTCACCCTCAGCCCCAACCGCTTGGCTTGCTCCGGCGCCGTATGCCCGGCCAGCAGCCCCAGGCACACCTGGCGCTCGCGTTCGGAAAGCTTCAACTGCGACTGCCCCAGCCGGTCGACAAAGCGCTGCTCCAGGCTTTCCCGGGTGTGCCGCTCCGGCCCGGGCTGCAATGCATCGATGTGCTTTTCCAGCATTGGCAGCAACAAGGGTGAGATGGCATCCAGGTGGCTACGTTCGAATGCCGAGAAACCGTAGGTAGAGTCTGCGCGCAACACCTGGATTTCCATGCGTGCATTGCCGTTGCGGCGGATCCGGTGCAGGCGTGACGGGTCGTTGAAATCACCCTCGGGCTGTTCATCCGAGGAAAACACCGTCTCCTCGATCAACGTCGGTTCGCAGGGCATGAGCGGCAATTGGCGGATATGCGTGGCGTCGATGGACAGGTGAGCCTGGATCAGGTCGTGCAGCAGGCGCGGGAACTGGCGGCTGCCGGTGCTGGCAATGACTTTGCCGATCTGAGGGTAGAGCAGGTTCGAGTTCATCGTGTCGTCCATGAAGGCCAGATAATGGTCTCCCGCCAGTTTCTGCCAGCCCGGATCCTGGGCTGGCGACGGGAAGTGATTGCTATGCTAGTACAACGTATGAGTGACGGTTAAATGAAGCAGCGCTAATGTCATTATAGTGGCACTTTCTGCAGCCGACTGGCGCTGCCGGGGCTGTGGGGTATGATGCGTGCCCCATCATTGTCACGAGGCTTGCCCCATGTCCCTGAGCGCTGAACAGATCGGCGAATTTCGCACCTTCGCCGAGCAGCTGGCCGACGCTGCCGCTGTGGCGATCAAGCCCTATTTTCGCGCCAGCCTTGATGTCGAGGACAAGGGCGGGCGCCTGTACGACCCGGTGACGGTTGCCGACAAGGCTGCCGAGGACGCGATGCGCGAGCTGATCCAGGCGCGTTACCCCGAGCATGGCATCCTGGGTGAAGAAGCCGGGGTGGCCGTGGGCAGCAGCCCACTGACCTGGGTACTCGACCCGATCGACGGCACCCGCGCCTTCATCACCGGCCTGCCGCTGTGGGGCACGCTGATTGCCCTTAACGACGGCACGCGCCCAGTGGTCGGCGTGATGAACCAGCCCTTCACCGGCGAGCGTTTTGTCGGCACCCCCGAAGGCGCCTGGCGCAGTGGCACGCCTTTGCAGACCCGTACCTGTGCCGACCTGGCGTCGGCCACGCTGATGTGCACCACGCCGGACATGTTCGACACCGCCGAGCGCAAAGCCGCGTTCGAGGCCGTTGCCGGCAAGGCGCGCCTGATGCGCTACGGTGGCGATTGCTATGCCTACTGCATGCTGGCCTCGGGGTTTATCGATGTGATCGTCGAGGCGAGCCTGCAGCCGTATGACGTGCAGGCACTGATGCCGATCATCGAAGGGGCGGGTGGGGTGATCACTGCCTGGGACGGCAGCAGTGCACAGAATGGCGGGTGCGTTGTGGCCTGTGGCGACCCGGCGCTGCATGCGCAGATGGTGGAGATGTTGCGCCACGCCATGTGAGCCACCTATCCCCGATCACTGCACTTTTTACGATTTCCGGGCTCTATCCTTGGCCAGGCTGCACTGACCCCCGGTGCGGCCGCCGAATATCGACCCGGTGCCGATGGTTGCAAGTTACCCGAATTTCTTCCCGCGTCTGCTGCTGGCGGGCGCCCTCACATGCCTGTGCGCCTGCACCCAGGAGCAAGGCCGCGATATTGTCAGCCAGTTCGGCAACGGCAAACCCAGCGAGCTGTTCCAGACCAGCGTCGACCGCCTGGCCACGCTGTCGATGCGCGATAACTTGCAAAGCCTGTACCTGCTGATGAACAAGCTGTACCTGCGCAACCCCAACCAGTGGAAGATGTCGGGCTACGTGGATGCCGCCACGGCCGAGCGTCAGATCCGCATGGCCATCGAGCAACGCCAGCCACTCCCACAGCTTGGCAACCGCCGCGACCTCGCTGCCTTGAGCTACGCCCTGAGCCCGGAGTTTCGCGGCGACCGCGTCGGCGCATTCATCTACGCCATCGGCAGCATGCTGGTCACTGCACATGGCGGGCGAACCGAGTTCTACATGACCGATACCATCGACCCACTGTTCGTCAACAACGCAGCGCGCAATATCGAGAAGGCGACGTGGATGCTCAGCCAGCGGCAGGATGCCAATGGGGTGTTGCTGCTGTTCTCCAATGAGATCTCGGAGGAGGGCAGCAACCTCAGCTTTGCCGTAGAGTTCGGCAAGATCGTGGCGCGGCTGGACTTGCTGGCCGAGTTGCTGGATGAGCGATACCGGCGGATTGGCCTGAATTACGCGCAAAGCCTGTTGCTGATGAATTTTCTACCGGTGCAGTGAATCGTGGTCGTTGCGCAGGCCCTTGTGGGAGCGGCCTTGTGTCGCGAAAGGGGCGCGCAGCGGCCCCAGGATTTCAGCCACCAAGGGCCATTGGACGGTTCAGAGCAGCGCCTGTATTGCCTGCCTGTAACGCTGCCCGGCCAGGCTCATGCTGTTGTTATGGGTCGCCCCTGGCACCAGCAACAATGTCTTGGGCTGCCGGGCTGCGTCGAACAGCTGCTGGCTGAAGCGCGGGGGTACAAAACGGTCATTCGTTCCATGCACCAGCAGCACTGGCAGGCCGATGTTGCCGATCTTGTCCAGCGAGTTGAACTTCTGCGACATCAACCAGCGCACCGGCAGGGAGGTATTGGCCACGGCTGCCGCGACATCGCCCAGGGAGGTGAAGGTCGACTCAAGGATCAACCCGCGTGCCGGCGCCCCGACGCCGCTTTGCTGCGCTTCACGGGCCAGTTCACTGGCTAGCTCCACCGCCACCGCGCCGCCCAGCGAATGACCGAATATCAGGCGCTTGCCGGCATCCGGCTGCAGCTGGGCAAAGCGCTCCCACGCAATGCGGGCATCTTCGTACACCGTGGCCTCGGATGGCAGGTCGCCCCGGCTCTGGCCAAAGCCACGGTAATCCACGGCCAGCACCGAGTAGCCCATGGCATGCAGCTGCTCGATGCGGAACAATTGGCCGGTAAGGTTCCAGCGCACGCCGTGCAGGTAGAGCACCGCCGGGGCATTGGCGCGTTTGGCCGGCCACCACCAGGCGTGCAGGCTCTGGTTATCGCTGAAGCTGCGCGGGCGCAGGTCGAGTTCCTGCACGTCGCTGGGCAAACCGCGGAACCAGCTGGCTTGGCCAGGCTCGATGCGGAACACCAGTTCGCGCTCCTTGTGCTGCAGCATGGCGCAGCTGGAGGGTAAGCCAATAACCAGCAAGGTGGCACACAACCAGGTGAGCCAGCGGCGGCGCAGGTGGGTAAGGAAGAGGGTAGGCATGTGCGCTTTCTAGCAGATGCACTGCGCCGGGTGTTGAAAAAGTGACCGAATGGCAGGGAGGTTTGGTTGCAAGCTGTTTCTGGTAGAAATGGAATATTACCGGCCTCGCGCGCGTTTACTCTCGCAGCGGCCGGTACAGGAAAATACCGTTCGATAAACGAACGCCAGCTGCATCTGGCTTGTCCGCTATCCGCCCATCCAATCCCATCGCCGCATTGCTCAACCGCAGCCTTTTTGCTGTAGTGTGGCCATTCACCGGTTGTCGCCTGCCCCCGCTATCCGCAACCGACCCGATAGAATGACCGTGACGACCGCGACCACCGCCCACAAGGCTGTAGGAAGCGGCGACCAGAACAATAACGATACCGAGTGCCTTGCCTATGGAAAGCCGCCTGCTGAGCGAGCGCAGTAGCGTGTTTCACCACGCCGACCCTTATGCTGTGTCCGATTATGTGAACCAGCATGTAGGCCAGCATTGCATCGGACTGTCCCGCACCACCCATCCCCAGGCCAGCCTCAGCCACCGCAAGTTCGCCGAGCTCGACCTGTGCCGCATCAGCTACGGGGGCAGCGTGCGCGTGACCTCGCCGGCGCTGGAAACCATCTACCACCTGCAAGTGCTGCTCAACGGCAACTGCCTGTGGCGCGGGCACAAGCGCGAGCAGCACCTGGTGCCGGGCGAGCTGCTGCTGATCAACCCGGATGACCCGGTTGACCTGACCTATTCGGAAGACTGCGAGAAGTTCATCCTCAAAGTGCCAACCCGGCTGCTGGATTCGATCTGCGACGAACAGCGCTGGCACCGGCCCGATGGGGGCGTGCGGTTCTTGCGCAATCATTACCGGCTGGATGAACTGGACGGGTTCGTGAACCTGCTGGCCATGGTTTGCCATGAAGCGGAGGTGAGCGATTCGCTGCCCAGGGTGCAGGGTCACTACAGCCAGATTGTCGCCAGCAAGTTGCTCACCCTGATGAGCACCAACATTCGTCGCGAAAGCCTGAGCGCACCGCAGGCCGGCCTTGAGCGCATTCTTGATTACATCGAGCGCAACCTGAAGCTGGAGCTGTCGGCTGAGGTACTGGCGGAGCAGGCCTGTATGAGTTTGCGTTCGTTGTATGCGTTGTTTGATCAGCACCTGGACACCACGCCCAAGCACTATGTGCGCCAGCGCAAGCTGGAGCGGGTGCATGCGTGCCTGAACGACCCGACTTGCGGTGTGCGCAGTGTGACAGAGCTTGCTCTGGATTATGGCTTCATGCATCTGGGCCGGTTTTCCGAGGTGTATCGGCAGCAATTTGGCGAGCTGCCTTCGCAGACGTTCAAGCGCCGGGGGATTCGCGCTAGCGAGGCCACCTGATATTTCTGCCAGTTGTTGGCATTTCATGCACAGCCCACCATTTGCTTTATTTCGAGTAAAGGGTGGGAACCATGTCGACGTCGCAGATTATTTCTTGTGCACTGCAATACAACGTTTATGGGGGTGATGGGGGCGAGCAATGCGCATCTGTGCTGCGCTTCAACGGGCAGAGTAAAGAGCCTGTTACGGGGTACTACTTGCTTGGGAACGGATATCGCGGGTTCAATTCAGCCTTGATGCGTTTCAATTCGCCGGATAGCTTTAGTCCATTTGGTGACGGTGGGCTCAACGCCTATTGCTATTGCGGGGGCGACCCGGTGAATAAAATTGACCCCAGCGGTCACGCCGGGATTGGGCTCAATAACTTCTCGAATGGCGGTCTGTTCACAAAGCGCTGGGGGCTTCGCACGGCCGCATCGACGATGGCCGGTCAAAGCTCAAAAGCTCCAGCATTGAAAACCTTGAGTGTGAAGAGGGCTCTCTCTGAAATCGACCCTAATCTTCAGGGGAGGATGAAGAAGGCGGACCGATATCAGTCTTGGCAGACGCGCGATGTACAACGACTAGAAAACGCTTCTGTTTGGCTTCAAGGAAGGGCCAATCGGTTTGAGTTGGCAAAAAACTATTTTGATGCCGGAAATTTTCCATTAGAAGCTCAAGCAGCGTATGAGACAAGGCATGAGATTTTAGCTGTCAAAAAATGGGTAGATTTTAAGCTGACCAATACCAGGGCCATGCTAGAACGCCAGAAATTATTCGAAGTGCTGCCGTTTCCTCCCGCCGTTGATGAAATGCCAAAAATTCGTAGAGGTGGATAACACTCTGCACAATCCGGATAGTCCCCCGCCAGTCGTCTCCCTAACCTGACCAGGTCTTAACAATAACAATGGAGACCCTGGCCATGTCCCTGGGATTCGACTACCTCAATGCCATGCTCGAGGACGACCGTGAAAAGGGCATCTACCGCTGCAAGCGCGAGATGTTCACTGACCCACGCCTGTTCGACCTGGAAATGAAACACATCTTCGAGGGCAACTGGATCTATCTGGCTCACGAAAGCCAGATTCCCGAAAAGAACGACTTCCTCACCCTGACCATGGGGCGCCAGCCGATTTTCATCGCGCGCAACAAGGACGGTGAGCTCAATGCCTTCCTCAACGCCTGCAGCCACCGCGGCGCCATGCTGTGCCGGCACAAGCGCGGCAACCGCTCCAGCTACACCTGCCCGTTCCACGGCTGGACGTTCAACAACAGCGGCAAACTGCTGAAGGTGAAAGACCCGAGCAACGCCGGCTACCCCGACAGTTTCAACTGCGACGGCTCCCACGACCTGACCAGGGTGGCGCGCTTCGAGTCGTACCGGGGCTTTTTGTTCGGCAGCCTGAACGCCGATGTGAAACCGCTGGTGGAGCACCTGGGCGAATCGGCCAAGATCATCGACATGATCGTCGACCAGTCGCCTGAAGGCCTGGAAGTGCTGCGCGGTGCCAGCTCGTACATCTACGAAGGCAACTGGAAACTCACTGCCGAAAACGGCGCCGACGGCTACCACGTCAGCTCCGTGCACTGGAACTACGCCGCTACCCAGAACCAGCGCAAGCAGCGCGAGGCGGGCGACGAAATCAAGACCATGAGCGCCGGTGCCTGGGCCAAGCAGGGTGGCGGTTTCTACTCCTTCGACCACGGCCACTTGCTGCTGTGGACCCGCTGGGCCAACCCGGAAGACCGCCCGGCCTATGAGCGCCGCGACCAGCTGGCTGCCGACTACGGCCAGGCGCGTGCCGACTGGATGATCGAGAACTCGCGCAACCTGTGCCTGTACCCGAACGTGTACCTGATGGACCAGTTCAGCTCGCAGATCCGCGTTGCCCGGCCGATTTCAGTGAACAAGACTGAAATCACCATCTACTGCATCGCCCCCAAAGGCGAGAGCGCCGATGCCCGCGCCAAGCGCATCCGCCAGTACGAAGACTTCTTCAACGTCAGCGGCATGGCCACCCCGGACGACCTGGAAGAGTTCCGCTCGTGCCAGACCGGCTACGGCGGTGGTACCGGCTGGAACGACATGTCCCGTGGTGCAGCCCACTGGGTGGACGGCGCCGATGAAGCGGCCAGGGAAATCGACCTCAAGCCGCTGTTGTCCGGCGTGCGCACCGAAGACGAAGGCCTGTTCGTGCTGCAGCATAAGTACTGGCAGGACACCATGATCCAGGCCTTGAAGGACGACCAGCAACTGATCCCCGTGGAGGCTGTGCAATGAGCCTTTATGAGACCGTGCGCGACTTCCTCTACCGCGAAGCGCGCTACCTGGACGACGCCCAGTGGGACCAGTGGCTGGAACTGTACGCCAGCGATGCCAGCTTCTGGATGCCGAGCTGGGACGATGACGACACCCTCACCGAAGACCCGCAAAGCGAAATCTCGCTGATCTGGTACGGCAACCGTGGCGGCTTGGAAGACCGGGTGTTCCGCATCAAGACCGAGCGCTCCAGTGCGACCGTGCCCGACACCCGCACTTCGCACAACATCAGCAACATCGAGATCGTCGAGCAGGGCGAGGGCAGCTGCCAGGTGCGTTTCAACTGGCACACCCTGAGCTTCCGCTACAAGACCACGGACAGTTACTTCGGCACCAGCTTCTACACCCTCGACCTGCGCGGCGAACAGCCGCTGATCAAGGCCAAGAAGGTGGTGCTGAAGAACGACTACGTGCGCCAGGTCATCGACATCTACCACATCTGATACAGGTTTCTGCGAGCGCTGCCCGGTGCGTCCTGCGACGCGCCGTGGGCCGGCTCGCCTGCGAGGTGCAACATGAGCTACCAGATCGCACTGAATTTCGAAGACGGGGTTACCCGCTTCATCGAAGCTGCCGGCCATGAAACCGTGGCTGACGCTGCCTACCGCCAGGGCATCAACATCCCCCTGGACTGCCGCGACGGCGCCTGCGGTACCTGCAAGTGCAAGGCCGAATCCGGCCGCTATGACCTGGGCGACAACTTCATCGAAGATGCCCTGAACGAAGACGAAATTGCCGAAGGCTACGTACTGACGTGCCAGATGCGAGCTGAAAGCGACTGCGTCATCCGCATCCCTGCTTCGTCGCAGCTGTGCAAGACCGAACAGGCCAGCTTCGAGGCCGCCATCAGCGATGTGCGCCAACTGTCGGCCAGCACCATTGCCCTGTCGATCAAGGGTGAAGCGTTAAGCCGCCTGGCCTTCCTGCCGGGGCAGTACGTCAACCTCAAGGTGCCGGGCAGCGAGCAGAGCCGCGCCTATTCGTTCAGTTCGTTGCAGAAGGGCGGCGAAGTCAGCTTCCTGATCCGCAACGTACCGGGCGGGTTGATGAGCAGCTTCCTGACCAACCTGGCCAAAGCCGGCGACAGCATGAGCCTGGCAGGGCCGCTGGGCAGCTTCTACCTTCGGCCGATCCAGCGCCCGCTGTTGCTGTTGGCTGGCGGTACCGGCCTGGCGCCGTTCACCGCGATGCTGGAGAAAATCGCCGAGCAGGGCAGCGAGCACCCGCTGCACCTGATCTATGGCGTGACCAACGACTTCGACCTGGTCGAGCTGGACCGCCTGCAAGCGCTGGCGGCACGCATCCCCAACTTCACCTACAGCGCCTGTGTGGCCAACCCGGACAGCCAGTACCCGCAAAAGGGCTACGTGACCCAGCACATCGAGCCACGCCACCTCAACGACGGCGATGTGGACCTGTACCTGTGCGGGCCACCGCCGATGGTCGAGGCGGTCAGCCAGTACGTGCGCGAGCAGGGTATTACCCCGGCCAACTTCTACTACGAGAAGTTCGCGGCGGCGGCCTGACAGATCGCCGGGGCCGCTGCGCGGCCCTTTCGCGACGCGAGGCCGCTCCCACAAGTACCGCGTCGACGCAAGGGGCATGGTGAACCCGTGGGAGCGGCCTTGTGTCGCGATGGAGGGCGCAGCCCTCCCGGCATTTTCAGACGGTGTAGGAGATCAACATGAACAACAGATTCCAAGGCAAGGTCGCCCTGGTCACCGGTGCCGCGCAAGGCATCGGCCGGGGCGTGTGCTGGCGGCTCAAGGCTGAAGGCGCGCAAGTGGTGGCGGTAGACCGTTCCGAACTGGTCCACGAGCTGGCCGGCGAAGGCATGCTCACCCTCACCGCCGACCTGGAGCAACACACTGACTGCGCCCGGGTCATGGCCAGTGCGGTGGAAACCTTCGGCCGCCTCGACATCCTGGTCAACAACGTCGGCGGCACCATCTGGGCCAAGCCTTTCCAGCACTACGAAGTCGAGCAGATCGAGGCCGAAGTGCGCCGTTCGCTGTTCCCCACCCTCTGGTGCTGCCACGCCGCGCTGCCCTACATGCTTGAACGCGGCAGCGGCGCCATCGTCAACGTTTCTTCCATCGCCACCCGTGGCGTCAACCGGGTGCCTTATGGCGCAGCCAAGGGCGGCGTCAACGCGCTTACCGCATGCCTGGCCTTCGAAACTGCAGGACGGGGCATCCGCGTCAACGCCACTGCGCCCGGCGGCACCGAAGCGCCACCCCGGCGCGTGCCACGCAACAGCGCCGAGCAAAGCGAGCAGGAAAAACACTGGTACCAGCAGATCGTCGACCAGACCCTCGACAGCAGCCTGATGCACCGCTACGGCAGCATTGACGAGCAAGTGGGCGCGATCCTGTTCCTGGCGTCGGACGAGGCCTCGTACATCACCGGCGTGACCCTGCCGGTAGGGGGTGGCGACCTCGGTTGAGCAGCAACTTCACGGCAACAGCTTTCCTCCACAACAAAAACAAGAGCGACAGATGCCATGCGAACCCTTGACGTACACCCGATCATCGATAACGCGCGTTTCACCCCGTTCCACTGGATGGTCATGGCCTGGTGCGGCCTGCTGCTGATCTTCGACGGCTATGACCTGTTCATCTACGGCGTGGTACTGCCGGTCATCATGAAAGAGTGGGGCCTCACCCCGTTGCAGGCCGGTGCGCTGGGCAGTTACGCGCTGTTCGGCATGATGTTCGGCGCCCTGGCGTTCGGCAGCCTGGCCGACCGCATCGGGCGCAAGAAGGGCATTGCCATCTGTTTCGCCTTGTTCTCGGTGGCGACCATCCTCAATGGCTTCGCCACTAGCCCGAGCGAGTTTGGCATCTACCGCTTCATAGCCGGCCTGGGCTGTGGCGGCCTGATGCCCAACGCTGTGGCGCTGATGAATGAGTACGCGCCCAAGCGCCTGCGCAGTACGCTGGTGGCGATCATGTTCAGCGGTTATTCGCTGGGCGGCATGCTGTCGGCGGGCGTCGGCATTTTCATGCTGCCGCGTTTCGGCTGGGAGTCGATGTTCTTCGCAGCTGCTGTACCCCTGCTGCTGTTGCCGGTGATCCTCTATTACCTGCCAGAGTCCATTGGCTTTCTGGTGCGCAAGGGGCGTACCGAAGAAGCGCGCGCGTTGCTCAAACGACTGGACCCGCAATGCGACGTGCAGGCCGATGACGTGCTGCAGGCGGCTGACCGTAAAGCCGGTGGCGGGGCGTCAGTGCTGGAGCTATTCCGCAACGGCCTCGCCATCCGCACCCTGGCGCTGTGGCTGGCGTTCTTCTGCTGCCTGCTGATGGTTTATGCACTCAGCTCCTGGCTGCCGAAACTGATGGCCAACGCTGGCTACAGCCTGGGTTCCAGCCTGTCGTTCCTGCTGGCGTTGAACTTCGGCGGCATGGCTGGGGCCATCCTCGGCGGCTGGCTGGGTGACCGCTACAACCTGATCAAGGTCAAGGTGGCGTTCTTCATTGCCGCCGCGCTGTCGATCAGCCTGCTGGGCGTCAACAGCCCGATGCCGGTGTTGTACCTGCTGATCTTCATTGCCGGCGCCACCACCATTGGTACGCAGATCCTGCTGTATGCAGGCGCCGCGCAAATGTATGGGCTGTCAGTGCGTTCCACGGGGCTTGGCTGGGCCTCGGGTATCGGCCGCAACGGTGCCATCGTCGGCCCCTTGCTGGGCGGCGCACTGATGGGCATCAACCTGCCCCTGCAACTCAACTTCATTGCCTTCGCCATCCCTGGCGCGATTGCTGCCCTGGCTATGGCCGTGCACCTGGCCAGCGGCCGTCGGCAAGCCCAGGCCATCGCGGCGCAGGCATGACCGGAAAAGATCAAGACCAGGATACACCGCGTTGGCTTCTTCGCGGGCTTGCCCGCTCCCACAAGGATTGCGCGCAGTCGGTGCACTGCACTGGACCTGTGGGAGCGGGCAAGCCCGCGAAGAAGCCAACACCAGAACAAGAGCCAGCCACAAAGGCCGGCCGATGCCTTGCGAGATGCGCCATGAAAACCCTGATCAAGGACAGTTCGCTGTCCGCCATCGTCGCGGGCTGCATCGCCACGATGATCTCTTACGCCGGCCCGCTGGTGATCATTTTCCACGCCGCCGAAGCGGCCGGGCTGTCTCACCAGCAGTTGTCATCCTGGGTCTGGGCCGTGTCCATGGGCAGTGCCGTGCTGGGTGCGCTGCTCAGTTTGCGCTACCGCGTGCCGGTAGTGATCGCCTGGTCGATCCCAGGCTCCGCGCTGCTGGTCACTGCCTTGCCGCAACTCGGCCTGGAACAGGCCGTGGGTGCCTACCTGGTGGCCAATCTGGTCCTGCTGCTGATCGGCATCAGCGGGGCCTTTGACCGCATCATCGCGCGCTTGCCGGGGTCCATCGCTGCTGGCATGCAGGCTGGCATCCTGTTCAGTTTTGGTATCGAAGTGTTCCGCGCCTTGCCAGGGCAGCCGTTGCTGGTATTGGCGATGTTCGTCACCTACGTGCTGATGCGCCGGGTTCAGCCCCGTTACGCAGTGGCTGCGGTGCTGTGCGTGGGCACCTTGGTGACCGTGGCCAGCGGTGCGTTCCGTAGCGAGGCGCTGGTGCTGGAACTGGCTTCGCCGCAGTGGATCACCCCTCAGTTCAGCCTGCCAGCAGTCTTCAGCCTGGCGCTGCCGATGGTGCTGGTGGCGCTGACCGGGCAGTTTATGCCGGGCATGGCGGTGCTGCGCAATGCGGGTTACGCCACACCGGCCAGCCCGTTGATCAGCGCCAGTGCCCTGGCCGGTGCCGTGCTGGCGCCATTCGGCTGCCACGGCCTGAACCTGGCGGCGGTTACCGCCAGCCTGTGCACGGGCCATGAGGCCCACGAAAACCCACGGCGGCGCTATGTGGCGGCGGTGGCTGGCAGCACGCTGTACCTGTTGCTGGGCATTGCCGGTGCCACGTTGATGTCGCTGTTCGCAGCCTTTCCCGCCGCGCTGATCGCGGCCCTGGCCGGGCTGGCCCTGTACGGCGCCATCAGCGAGGCGCTGGCCCGCAGCCTGGCAGAACCGGCCGAGCGCGATGCAGGCCTGTTCACCTTCCTGGTCACCGCTTCGGGGGTGGCCTTCCTTGGCCTGTCGGCAGCGTTCTGGGGGCTGCTGTTCGGCCTGCTGGCCCATGCACTGCTCAGGTTGCGCCAGCCACGTACCCGGGAGGTGCTGCGCCGTACCCCATGAGCCGTCGTGTTCCCAACGCTTTATCCATAAAAACAAGATCAAGAGAGCTTCGGAATGAACAACACCCCTTGCGTTGCCCTGGGCCTGACTTTGCTCAGCCAACCATTGCTGGCCGCCGAAGGCGGTTTCTTCGAGGATTCGAAGGCCACCCTGAGTGCCCGCAACTATTACTTCAGCCGCGATTTCTCCGACATTGTCGGGGCCAACAAGCAGTCCAAGGCCGAAGAGTGGGCCCAGGGCTTCATCCTCGACTTCAAGTCCGGTTACACGCCCGGTACGGTGGGTTTTGGCGTGGACGCCCTGGGCCTGCTGGGCATCAAGCTCGACAGCAGCCCCGACCGCACCAACACCGGCCTGCTACCGGTACATGGCGACGGCCGTGCTGCCGACGAGTACAGCCGCCTTGCGCCCACCTTCAAGGCCCGCCTGTCGAAGACCGAACTGCGCGTCGGTGAACTGCAACCGAACCTTCCGGTACTGACCTTCAGCGACATCCGCCTGCTGCCGCCAACCTACCAGGGCGCCACCGTGAGCTCGTCTGAAATCGACGGGCTGACCGTGCAGGCCGGGCATTTGAAAAGCACCCACCTGCGCAACGAAGGCGGTGACGGCAAGATGAACGCCATGCTCGGCCATGTGCCGATGCGCCAGGCCGAAAGCGATGCCTTCAACTATGTGGGCGGGGATTATGCGTTCAATGCCAACCAGAGCAGCGTCAGCCTGTGGTACGGGCAACTGGAGGATATCTACCAACAGGGCTTTGTCGGCCTCAAGCACAGCAAGCCTGTGGGCGAATGGGTGCTCAGTGCCAATCTGGGCTACTTCACCGCGCGTGAGGATGGCGAGGCGTTGCTGGGCAACATCGACAACCAGGCGTTCTTCTCGATGTTCACCGCCCGGCATGGCGGACACAGCTTCCATGCGGGATACCAGGGCATCTATGGCGACAGCCCGTTCCCACGGGTGTTCGCCAACATTTCGCCGCTGGGTAACGAGGTGCCGACCTATGAGTTTGCTTACACCGACGAGCGTTCGTACCAGGTGCGCTACGACTACAACTTTGCCGCCATGGGCGTGCCAGGCCTGACGGCGACCGTGCGCTACATCACCGGTAACAATGTCGATACCGGGCTGGGCTATGAAGGCCGTGATCGCGAACGCGACCTGGACATCGGTTATGCAGTACAGAGCGGGGTACTGAAAGGGCTGGGGATTCGGGTGAGAAACGCCATGGCACGCTCCAACTACCGCAGCGATATCGACGAGAACCGGCTGACCTTGGTGTACACCTGGAAGTTGTTCTGACAGGGATACGCAAAAAATACCAGCATTTCGCAGGCCGCTCCTACACGGGAATTGCGTATCGGCACAGGTTGAGGGTAGTTTTCAGGCACCACCTTTCAGGGATGCTACCCGTGGACTCCATTACCCAGGCCGTACTCGGCGCTGCCCTGCAAGGCACCGTACTTGGCCGCATCCAGGGCCGCCGCTCGCTGCTGTATGGCGCAGCCCTGGGCACGCTGCCCGACCTCGATGTGATCATCCGCTATGCAGACCCTGTGTCGCAGATGACCTACCATCGCGGCTTCTCGCACTCGCTGTTCGTGCTCACCGGGCTGGCCTCGCTGCTGGCCTGGCTGGTCAATAAATGCTGGCCCGGCAAAGGCTACACCTTGCCCAGGCTGTTCGTTGCGTTCTGGCTGGTGCTCATCACCCACCCGTTGCTGGATGCCTTCACGGTGTATGGCACGCAACTGTTCTGGCCACTGCAACCCACCCCACAAAGCTGGGCTGCAGTGTTCATTATCGATCCGGTCTATACCTTGCCACTGCTGGCGGCGGTCATCTACGCAATCATCAAGGGCGTTACCGGTAGCGCTACACGCCTGTTGACCCTGGCACTGGTGTTCAGTACCGCTTACCTGGGGTTCGGCCTTGCCGGGCGCATGGCAGCCGAGCAACGCTTCCAGGCGGCACTGGACCAGCAAGGCATCGTCGTGAGCGAGGTTCGCGCCGTGCCGATCGCGTTCAACAGCCTGGTCTGGCGGGTAATGGCCAAGACCCAAAATGGCGACTACTACGAAGGCATCAGCAGCGGGTTCGACCGGCAGGCGCCGGAAATGCAACGCTTGTCGCGTAACCTGGAACTGGCAAAAGCGCTGGCAGGCGACCCTTTGCACCAGCGCTTGCGCTGGTTCACCGGCGACTGGCTGCGGTATGACCAGATAGGCGATGCGCTGGTGGTCACGGACTTGCGCATGGGCATCCCGGGCAACTACACCTTCCGTTTCAACATGGCGCACCGCGACACCCAAGGCCACTGGATTGCCGATGTGCCGTCGGTGTGGGAGGGCTCCGGGCCCGGGTCGATGTTCAATGGCAATGACCTGTTGCTGATCTGGCGCCGTATCGTCGACCAGCAGCCGCCTTTGCCGCTGGCTGCCTGGACCGACCGGTACCTGGGGGCAGGTGCGGTCGAGCGCGGGCACTGAGGCATGCGTTCGGCCGGGCTGGACCTGGTCAAATGGACAGCGATGCTGACCATGGTTGCCGACCACCTGCGCTTCATATGGCCTGAGGCCGATGGCTTGTTCGTGCTCGGCCGGCTGGCGTTTCCGCTGTTTTGCCTGGCCATTGCGGTGAATGTGGGGCGTGCCAGGGCAGAGGTGTTCCATACCCGCGCCAACCTGCGCTATCTGGTGCTGATGCTGCTGTTCGCGGTGGTCTCGGAGCCTGCCTATCGTTGGCTGGACAGTGGTTCGCCGACGTTCAGTGTAATGCCGACACTGGTGCTGGGGTTGCTGGTTGCCTGGGGTGTGCAGCACCCATTGCGGTCCGCGCGAGTGCTTGGCCTTGCAGGCCTGCTGGCGGGGTGGTTGTTCAGTGATCAGTTGATGTACGGGCTGCCCGGAGTTTTGCTACCTGGTGCCTGGCTGATGGCACGCAGGCAGGGTGGGCTAGCCTGGTTGCTGCCTTGCCTGATGGCCATTGGCGGCAACCTGACCAACAACTGGCTGCGCGAGCATCTTCTGGCGTCAATTACCCTGCTGACGCTGGTTGCAGCTGCGCTGGCAGTCCCTGTCGGGTGGCTGTTGTTGCGTCATGATACTTGGCGGGTACCTGCGGTAGGGCGGTGGGGTTACCTGTTCTATCCCGTGCATCTGCTCGTGATCAAAGGCTTGTCTTGAGGCTTGCCGTTCCTGGCGCTTGCAATTCACAGATCCAGACCCATCTAAACCGGCCGCACCACACTCAGGAACCGTCCATGGAACCCAACCGCTTCGGCGATATCGCCGCCTTTGTCAGCGCCGCCAAGGCCGGCAGCTTCACTGCCGCCGCCGCCAGCCTGGGCCTGACCCGGTCGGCGGTGGGCAAGAGCATTGCTCGCCTGGAGGCTCGCATGGCGGTGCGCTTGCTAAATCGCACCACGCGCAAGCTGAGCCTGACCGACGAAGGCCTGGTGGCATTCGAACGCTGGCGACAGATCCTGGATGACCTGGACGAGGTAGAAAGCGCCATGGCCCAGCGCCGCGGCAAGCCCACAGGCACCTTGCGCCTGACTGCGCCGCTGTCGCTCGGCCAGCGCCATGTGCTGCCGGTGCTGGACCAGTACCTCAAGCAGTGGCCGGAACTGCGCGCAGACATCCGCTTCACCGACCGTTTCGTCGACCTGGTCGAGGAGGGCGTGGACGTTGCGGTGCGTATCGGCGCACCCAAGGAAGACTCGCAGCTGTTGACCCGCACGGTGGCCTGGCAGCAGTTTGCCACCTGCGCTTCGCCCGCGTACCTCGAAGCGCGAGGTATTCCCTTGGTGCCTGCCGACCTTTATGGTCACGACAAGATTGCCTTCCTCGCGGGCGAGAAAGCCATGCCTTGGCGCTTTGACACTGAAGCAGGCCTGCACCTGTGCGAAGACCCTGGGCGGTTGAACATCGACAGCTCAGAGGCGATGCTCGACGGCGCCCGGGCCGGCTTCGGGCTGATTCACCTGCCCACCTACATCACCGGTGACGACCTGCGCGCTGGCACCCTGGTGGAAGTCCTGCACGGCTACCGGCCACCGGCGGACCCGATTCGCATCGTATACCCGAGCAAGCGCCACCTGTCCCCTCGGGTACGCGGTTTCATCGACTTGTTGGTAGCCAGCTGGGAATCGGGCGTGCCCTGGGAGTGCTGATTGGGGAATATCAGGCCCGTATGCCGGGCCTGTACCTGGGTTTATCGCTGGCAGCGCAGCAGGGAAACTGTCAGCCACTGATAATCCCTCTGGAGACCCCATGACTGCACTGTCCGTACTGGATCTGGTCATGATCGGCGAAGGCAAGACTTTCGCCGACGCGATCGAAGAATCCCGCCAGCTGGCGCGCCATGTCGAGCAACAGCGCTACAGCCGCTACTGGATCGCCGAGCACCACGACATGCCGGGCATCGGCTCGGCTGCCACTTCGCTGGTGATCAATGAAATTGCCAACGCCACCCGGCACATCCGCGTCGGCGCTGGTGGCATCATGCTGCCCAACCATGCACCGCTGGTCATAGCCGAGCAGTTCGGCACCCTCGATACCTTGCACCCGGGCCGCATCGACTTGGGCCTGGGCCGCGCGCCGGGTACTTCCGGGCCGACTGTGCGTGCCTTGCGCGGTGCCGCGCCAGAGCGTGATTTCGGCCAGGACATCGCCGAACTGCGCGATTACCTGGCCGACAACGGCCAACGTCGGGTGCGTGGCGTACCTGGCAGCCACGATGTGCCGGTGTGGATCCTCGGCTCCAGCTTGTTCGGCGCCGACCTGGCAGCGAAGCTGGGCCTGCCCTATGCCTTCGCCTCGCACTTTGCCCCGCGCTACCTGCTGCAGGCGATTGCCCATTACCGCGCCAACTTCCAGCCCTCAGCGCAATTGGCCAAGCCTTATGTGATGGTGGGCATGAACCTGTTCGCCGCCGCCAGTGATGCGGAGGCAGACTACCTGGCCAGCTCCCACCGCAAGTGGATGCTGGACCTGCACGTGGGGCGCCTGGGGTTGTTGCCCAAGCCGCAGGAAGGCTATGTCGAGCGCCTGCCTGAGCATGAGCGGGCGGTGCTTGAACAGGTGATGGCCTGCACCGTGGCGGGTGGGCCACAGCGGGTACGAGAAGGGCTGCGCTCGCTGATCGAGCAGACCGGGGCAGATGAGTTGATGATCGACTGCCGGATTCATGACCCGTTGGCGCGGCAACGTTCCTATGCTTTTGCTGCTCAGGCGATGGCTGATCTGGTGTAGTGCGCGAGTCTCGTAAGCGACTTTTTTTGCGTACTGATAAAAGTGTCAGTGGCTAGTTGGCTTCATATCGCCCAAGATGGAGTGTGAAGATGCCAGTCGATCGACTGGCGGCTCAACTATCCATGTAAACGCACCAGCCAGCATTTGAGGGATTAGAGAATGTCCAACAGACAAAACGGAACGGTCAAGTGGTTCAACGATGAGAAGGGGTTCGGCTTCATCACTCCCGATGGCGGTGGCGACGACCTTTTCGTCCACTTCAAAGCTATTGAATCGGACGGCTTCAAGTCGCTGAAAGAGGGCCAGAAAGTGTCTTTCGTTGCCGAGAAGGGGCAGAAGGGCATGCAGGCTGCGCAAGTGCGCGCCGAGTAAGATGCCTGAGTGACTGGTACGCTAAGGCGTGCCCGGCCACTGGAGAACGGAGCCCTGGTAGGGCTCCGTTTTTTGTCTTTCAGATCCAGGGGCAGGATGGCCGTACCCTGGTTATCGGTGAGCCGAACCTTCACCAGCGCCCATGGCCTGGTGCAGGAACGGATAATCTGTATAGCCCTCGGGCCCATTGGCGTAGTCGAACTGTGCCCGATGTTCGTTCAGAGGCGCCTGCACCCGCAGCCGCTGTACCAGGTCCGGGTTGGCAATGTAGCTGCGCCCGAACGCGACAGCATCGATCAAACCGCGCCCAATCAAGTCTTCGCCTTTCTCGGCGGTATAGGCACCCGCAGCAATGATAACCCCCGGATAGGCAGCGCGGATCGCCTGGCGGAACTCGTCACGCAGCGGCTTGCCGCCGGCCCAGTCCGGCTCGGACAGGTGCAGGTAGGCGAGGTTGCGCTTTGCCAGTTCCCGGATCAGGTATAGCCCTGCGGCCTCCTGGTCTTCGCCATTGTCCACGCCATTGAACCCGCCCAGCGGGAACACGCGGATACCCACGCGCTCGGCACTCCAGTTGGCAATCGCCGCGTCCACTGCTTCAAGCACGATGCGCGCCCTGTTTTCGACGGTACCGCCGTAGCGGTCCTCGCGCTGGTTGGCACTCGGGGTAAGGAACTGGTGCAGCAAATACCCGTGGGCAGCGTGCAGTTCGATGAAGTCGAAGCCGGCTTCGCGGGCGTTCACTGCTGCCTGGCCGAAGTCGGCGACGATATCTGCAATTTCGTTCTCGTTCAGGGCGCGCGGTGCGGAGGTTTCTACACGGACCAGGTTGCCTTGCTCGTCACGCAGGGTGGTACGTGCGCCGGCCGGTAGCGCCGAGGGTGCGACAGGCGCTTCGCCCTCGGGTTGCAACGAGGTGTGCGATACCCGGCCGGTGTGCCACACCTGCACGGCGCTGTGGCCACCTTCGGCGTGAATGCCTTCGTTGATGTGCCTCCAGGCGGCAATCTGCTCGGCGCTATGAATGCCGGGCGAGCCGGAATAGCCCTTGGCCTGGAAGGAGATCTGGGTGGCTTCGGTGATGATCAGCCCGGCGCTGGCACGCTGGCGGTAATACTCGGCCATCATGGTGGTTGGCACATCGCCCGGCTCGAGGCTGCGCAGGCGGGTGAGGGGTGCCATGAACACACGGTTGGCCAAGGTGAGCGGGCCGACTTGCAGGGGTTGGAAGAGTTTCATTGCAGCTCCAAAGGTGAAAACCAATGGTGCGCACCATACCGAGATGATTGGGGAAAGGGGGGACCGGAAGCCCGGCGCAGGGCTCCCCAATGGCGGTTGCCTGTACCGGCCTCTTCGCGGGTAAACCCGCTCCCACAGGTACTGCAAAGCCCTCAAGCTTGTGATGCTCCTGTGGGAGCAACTGCTCCTGCCCACTTGTGGTTGCCTTGAAATCAACGCAGATCTTGTGGGAGCGGGTTTACCCGCGAAGAGGCCGGTACAGGAAATAATCAGCTACGGGCCAACCGCCCGCTCACATAGTGGGCCACATCATTGAACCCTGGCGTCGAGGCATGCCCCGGCGTCACCAGCGAGTCGATGAACGCTTCATCCTCCGCCGTGATCTTCACCGCCAATGCACCACCATAGGTATCCCACTGTTCCTCGGTACGCGGCCCGACAATCGCTGAACTCACCCACTGGCTGTTCAACACCCAGGCAATGGCAAACTCGACAATGCCTACACCCTTTGCCTCTACATAAGCCTGGATCTGCCGGGCGATAGCGAGCGACTCCTGGCGCCACTCCACCTCCATGATGCGCTTGTCCTGGCGCCCGGCGCGGCTGCCGGCATCGGGCACAGCACCCGGCGCATACTTGCCACTGAGTACGCCCCGGGCCAATGGGCTGAATGGCACCACGCCCAGCCCGTGTGCGGCGGCCGCAGCAAGCTGCTCCGGCTCGGCCTGGCGGTTGACGATGTTGTACAGCGGCTGGCTGACCACGGGCTTGGGCACACCCAGTCGCTCGGCAACGTGGCAGACCTCAGCGATGCGCCAGCCACGGAAGTTGGACACGCCCCAGTAGCGGATCTTGCCCTGGCGCAGCAGGTCGCCAATGGCCTGTACGGTCTCTTCCAGCGGCACCTTGTGGTCTTCGCGGTGCAGGTAGTAGATATCCAGGTAATCCATGCCCATGCGCGTCAGGGTGGCTTCCAGCGCATTGAAGATGTGCTTGCGTGACAGCCCGCTACGGTTTGGCAGGCCGTCGGCCGGGCCGAAACCGACCTTGCTGGCGACGATCCAGTCCTGGCGATGGCGGGCCACTGCTTCACCGACGATTTCTTCCGAACGCCCGGCGTTATAAACGTCGGCGGTGTCGATGAAGTTGACGCCCTGGTCCCAGGCCTTGTCGATGATGCGCAGGGCGTCCTCGGTGCCGGTCTGCTCGCCGAACATCATGCTGCCCAGGGTAAGGGCGGAAACCTGCAGGCCACTGAGGCCGAGGGGGCGGTAGATCATGCGCGTTGGTCCTTTTGCAGTCGGCTGATCCACCTGTTTTACACACAACCGCGGCGCTTTGAAAGGCGGCTTTCAGCCAATCAGCGCGATCGCCTCCTGCAGGTTCAAGGGGCGCTTCAGGCGCTGCGATAGCGTCGCCATAGCATCGGAGTAGCCTTTGGCGATTACGGCCTCGACCTGTTCACCCACACACTGAAGGGCAATGAAATCACCGTGTTCCGGCTCACCGACGAACTCGATCCGGTTCCACTCCTGTGCGTGGCCGAGCACTTCATAGGTGCGGCCGTGCTGGTAGGTCCAGAAGAATGGCACGTCGGCGTAGCGGCGCTGCTCGCCGAGCATGTTGGCGGCGGCGATCACCCCGTGTTGCTGGGCCAGGCGCCAGTGCTCGATGCGTACCGGGCGCCCTGAGAGCGGGAAAGTAGCGATGTCACCTGCGGCCCACAAACCGTCAGCGGCGCGCAGTTCGGCATCGACCCGCAACGAGTTGTCCTCGTTCAACTGCACGCCCTGAAGGAAGGCGGTGGCCGGTTTCACGCCGGTGCCGAGCAGTACCAGTGGCGTCTGCAGGCGTTCACCGTTGGCCAGCAGCACCGCTTCGACTTTGTCCTGGCCTTCGAACCGCTGGACCTCAGTGGGGCCATGAAAGGTGACCCCTTTGCGCTCATGCAGTTCGCGGATACTGCGCCCGATGCGATCACCTAGCTGCTTGGCAAGCGGGACCTCATGGCGAGTCACCACGTGCACCTGAACCCCGTACTTGCTCAGGGCCGAGGCTGCTTCCAGGCCGATGAAGCCGTCACCCACGATCACCGCCGGCTGGCCGGGTTCGGCTGCGTCGAGCAACTGTGCGGCATCCTCACGCGAGCGCAAGGTGAATACGCCGGGCAAGTCGACGCCGGGGATGGCGGGGCGCAGTGCTTTGCCGCCGCTGGCGAGCAGGCAGGCGTCGTAATCGATCTGTTGGCCATCGGCCAGCATCAGTTGGCGTTTGTGACTGTTCAAGGTGCGCACCTTACCGTGCTTGCGCTCCAACTGCCCCTTGCGCAGGGCATCGGCTTCGAGCAACGGCGGCACTTCATCCGGCGTCATCTGCCCGGCAATCACGAATTTGCTCAGCGCGGTGCGGTCGTAGGCCGGTTGGCGTTCCTGGTCGATCCATACCAGCCGGCCAGCGAAGCCATGGGCCAGCAGGGTGGCAACCGCGGCGCTGCCAGCCGCACCGGCACCGACCACAACGAAGCAGCGGGCGTCGCTGTGCCTGGGTGGCTCGATGGCTGGTAGAGGCTGGTCGTCTACCCAGACTTCATCGTCCTTCACCCAAGCCTTGTAGCGGCGCAGGTCAGCCAGCGCTGGTGGTTCGCAGACCACCCCGTCATCGACGGCGAATGCAGCCTTGTGCCAAGGGCAGACCAGCAAGCCGCCGCATACCACGCCTTCGTCCAGTGGGGCACCTGCGTGGGGGCAGTTGCGCTGGTAGGCATGAACCTGATCGCCCTGGCGAATGATGATGAGCTCTTCATTGCCGGCCTGAACGCGCAAGGGCCTGTGTTCGTCGAGTTGGGCCAGACGGGCCACGGCGTGCTGGGTCATGGGGTTCTCCAAAGGGGCCTTTGGAACCATTTGACGCCTGGGGTAGGGAGGGGATGCGTTGAACCGACGATCGGTGGAGGAGGGAGATGTTGGGTGGCCTGGCGGGCCTCTTTGCGGGTGAACCCGCTCCCACAGGATCATCACAGGCCAGGATATTGCGGTTTCCCTGTGGGCCCCCACAGGGTCACCACAGACTCGAAGGCTGTGGCATGCCTGTGGGAGCGGGTTTACCCGCGAACAGGCTCAACTGGCTCGTGCAGAACTCAGCGCACCCGACCGTGTGACACGCAGGGCCACCAGGCTACCTAGCACGATCAACGCCGCCAGCGAATACAGCGCGGCATCGGTGGAACCGGTCTGGTCCTTGATGAACCCCACCAGGTAGGGGCTGAGGAAGCCGGCCATCTGGCCCACGGAGTTGATGATCGCCAGGCCGGCAACTGCTGTACCGGCGCTGAGCAGGGCGGTTGGCATCGGCCAGAACATCGGCAGCCCGGTCAGCGCGCCCATGGTGGCGATCGATAGGCCCAGAATGGCAATGGCTGGGTTGCCGGCGAAATTCACCGCAATCAGCAGGCCGACGGCGCCCATCAACATCGGCACCACAAGGTGCCAGCGGCGCTCGTTGCGCAGGTCTGCCGAGCGGCCGCAAAGGATCATGAACACACCGGCCAGCAGGTACGGGATGGCGCTGAGCCAGCCGATCAGCAGCGGGTTGTCGAAGCCCATGTTCTTGATGATTGACGGCAGCCAGAAGTTGATCGCGTAAACGCCACTCTGGATGCAGAAGTAGATGAAGCCAAATGTCCAGATAAGCGGGTTGGTCAACACGGCGAGCACGCCATCGCCCGTGGTTTTCGGCTTACCCGCAGCGTCGGCTTCGAGGTCGCTGGCGATCAGCTGGCGTTCGGCCGGGCTCAGCCAGGCGGCTTTCTGGTAGCCGTCGCTGAGCAGGAACACCGCCAGTACACCCAGGGCAACGGTTGGCAGGCCCTGGATCAGGAACATCCATTGCCAGCCGGCCAGGCCGTGCTGGCCGGCGGCAAAGTGCTGGAGGATCCAGCCGGAGAACGGCCCGCCGAGCAGGCCCGACACCGGGATCGCCGACATGAACAGGGCCATGATGCGGCCGCGACGGGCGGCCGGGAACCAGCGCGAAAGGTACAGCACCACGCCCGGGAAGAAGCCGGCTTCGGCAGCGCCGGTAAGCAGCCGCAGGGCGTAGAACTCGGTGGGGGTTGTGACGAACAGCAGGCAGGTGGACAGGCTGCCCCAGGCAATCATCATCAGCGCAATCCAGCGCCGTGGGCCGAAGCGGTTGAGTGCCAGGTTGCTCGGCAGGCCGCAGAGCACGTAACCGATGAAGAAGATGCCGGCACCAAGGCCGTACACCGTTTCGCTGAATTTCAGGGCGTCGAGCATCTGCAGCTTGGCAAAGCCGACGTTGACGCGGTCCAGGTAGTTGAACAGGTAGCAGATGAAAATGAACGGAATCAGCCGCAGCGTGATGCGCCGGTACAGCGCGTTGCGGGTGGTGTCCGAGCCTTGGTCAGGGGCGGGGCTGTGTGCCATGATCGGGTTCTCTTTTGTTATGGTTTTTGCCGCGTCGCCTGTTCCGGCGCTCGCCCTGACGAGTCTCGGGGACTGCGGCTAGCCTGTCTTTGTGCTTTTGCACAGCGCTCGGCCCAGGCTGCTGTGCCCGAGCCCAAAAGCCTAACACCTAAAGGACCACGCAATGTTCGAACTCGACCATGACCTGGCACAGGATATCGTTGACCGGGCCATGGCCATTCTGCCGTGCAACGTCAATGTCATGGATAGCCAGGGCTTGATTCTGGGTAGCGGCGAGCCGGAGCGCATCAACACCCGTCACGAGGGGGCGCAACTGGTTTTGGCCAACGGCCGGATCGTCGAACTGGATACTGACGCGGCCAAGTGCCTGAAGGGTGTGCAGCCCGGGGTGAACCTGCCACTGATGCTTGATGGCCGGCTGATGGGTGTACTGGGCCTGACCGGTGACCCGCAGCAGGTGCGCACCTATGGTGAGCTGGTACGCATGACCGCCGAGATGCTGTTGGCCCAGCGCCATTTGCAGGCCGACCAGCAATGGCGACGGCAGCGCTGTGATGATCTGCTGGCCTTGTTGCTCGGTGGCAGCGGTGATTCCCCCCGGCTGCTCGACGAAGCCCGGCAATTGGGCCTGAAGCCTCAACTGCCGCGGGTACCTTGCCTGTTCGAACTGGCCTCGGGGCCACCCGCCGAGGCGTTGTCGGCGTGGTTGATGAGCCGGTACCCGGACAGCTGGTGTGTCAGCCCGGCCCGCCAGTCATTGCTGTGGTGCCGGCCGGCCAGCGTGGCACTGGATGAGCCGCGCCTGCTGGAGCGCCTGCAACGTCACGGCTGGGACGTGGAGCGGCTGGCCTTGGGCAGTGCCGCGCAGAGCCTGGAGCAGTTGCGCCGGGGTTACCGCCGGGTACGCGATTTGCTGGCCTATGGCCGCGAGGTATTGCCCAGCGAACGCTTGCTCAGCCTGCAGCGCTACCGGTTGCCGGCGCTGCTGTGGCGCCACCGCAACGATGACGCCCTGGATGAGCTGCTGGAACCGCTGCAGCGCATTCGCGCCAGGGACAACAGCGGCCAGCTGCTCACCACCCTGCGCGCCTGGTGTGCCCATGACGGCCAGAGCCAGGCCTGTGCCGATGCCCTGGGCATCCACCGCAACAGCCTGCGCTACCGCCTGGAGCGGATTGCCGAACTGGGTGAGGTCGACCCGCTACGCATGGAAGGGATGCTTAGTTTGTATCTGGGGTTGCAGCTGTTGCCAGCAGCCTGAAGTATTCACCTGCACTGGCCCTATCGCCGGCAAGCCAGCTCCCACAGGCTGCATGCTGCCCTCAGGGCTGTATCACACCTGTGGGAGCTGGCTTGCCGGCGATAGGGCCAGTGCAGGCAAAAAGGCATCCGCCCAAACAACCCGCCCGGCGTTTTGTGCATTTGACCGAGGCCCCCTTGGCGAACAGCTGTCAGCATGCCGCTCATCAGGACAGGAGAATCCCCATGAAGATCGTCATTGCCCCCGATTCGTTCAAGGACAGCCTCGACGCTGCCGGTGTCGCTCGTGCCATCGCTGCGGGCCTGGGCGAGGCGTGGCCGGAGGCGGAGCTGGTGGAGTGCCCGATGGCCGACGGTGGCGAAGGCACCATGGAGGCGATCCTTGCCGCCAGCCACGGCGAATTGCGCCGCCAGACCGTGCGGGGGCCGCTGGGGCAGAGCGTGGAGGCCGGATGGGGCTGGTTGCCACAAAGCCGTACGGCAATCATCGAAATGGCCCAGGCCAGCGGCCTGCAACTGGTGCCGACCAGCCAGCGCGACGCCTGCCGCAGCAGCACCTGGGGCACCGGCGAGCTAATCGCCGCAGCCTTGGCCGCCGGCGCGCAGCGGGTAGTACTGGCCATCGGTGGCAGCGCCACAAACGATGCCGGCAGCGGCATGTTGCGCGCACTGGGCCTGCGCCTGTTGGACGCTGACGGGCAAGCGCTGGAGGAGGGCGGCCTGGCCCTGGCCAAGCTGGCCCGCATCGACGCCAGCGACCTCGACCCACGGCTCGCCGAAGTGCAATTTGAAGTGGCGGCCGACGTCGACAACCCGCTGTGTGGCGCCAATGGTGCTTCGGCGATCTTCGGCCCGCAGAAGGGGGCCAATCCGCAGCAGGTGCAGGCGCTGGATCAGGCGCTGGGGCATTTTGCCGATATCTGTGCACAGGTGCTGGGTAAGGATGTGCGCGACTACCCAGGTTGCGGCGCTGCCGGTGGCATGGGCTTCGCTGCCCGGGCCTTCATGGGCGCACAGTTCCGCCCTGGGGTGGAGGTAGTAGCCGAGCTGGCCGGCCTCGATGAATTGGTGCAGGGGGCAGATCTGGTGGTGACTGGTGAAGGCCGTTTCGATGCCCAGACATTGCGCGGCAAGACACCGATGGGTGTGGCCCGGGTAGCCAAGCGTCATCGCGTGCCGGTGGTGGTGCTGGCCGGGACTTTGGGTGAGGGTTATCAGCAGTTGTATGCCCATGGGGTCGATGCTGCATTTGCGTTGGCCAGCGGGCCGATGAGCCTGGAGCAGGCTTGTGCCAATGCTGCGCAGTTGCTGCAGGCGCGGGCTTGTGACATTGGTCGGCTGTGGCGCGTTGCAAAGCGAACATGAACATCGTGTAGGAGCGGCCTTGTGTCGCGAAAGGGCTGTGTAGCAGCCCCAGGCGTATTCGCGTCAATGCTGAAATCCTGGGGCTGCTATGCAGCCCTTTCGCGACACAAGGCCGCTCCTGCAAAAGCTTCACTCCTGCGTCTCGAACATGGCAATGAAGTTGGCCAGTGCTGGCGAAGCGTTCTGGGCGTTCCATTTCATGTACAGGCCGATCCCGGGTGCGGGCTGCTCATCGATCGGCCGGATCGGGCAAAACTGCACGCGTTCGCGCGGGGTTGAGCCAACGAACGAGGCCGGTACAAGGGCCACGCCGAAACCGCAGGCCACCAGGCCCAGCAGGGTATGGATCTGCGCCGCCTCCTGCACCACCTTGGGGTAGAAACCCGCCGCTTCGCACAGCGCCAGCAGCTGCGCGTGATAGCCACCGCCCAAGGCTTGCGGGGTGAATACGAAATCCTCATCGGCAAACTCGCGCAGGTCGACTTCCCCCTGTTGCGCCTTGGCGTGGCTGGCGGGCATGGCCATGACGATCTGCTCATCAAGCAACAACCGTGCTTCAAGGGTGCCAGCCGGCAGCGGCAGCCTGCGCATGAAGCCGATATCCGCCTCACCGGCCAGCAAAGCCTTGGCCTGCGACGCGGATGGCATCTCGCGGATGGTTAACTGCACGTTCGGATAAGTCTCGCGAAAACGGCGCAAGCTGCTGAGCAGCGAGTCGTAATAGGCGATGGAAATGGCCGTGATGGTCAGCTTGCCGCTGACCCCCGCAGACACACTGCGGGCGTACTCGATCCCCTGTTCCAGCTCAGCCAGCGTGCGGTAGGCCGTATCGAGAAACGCCGCACCCGCTGCGGTCAGGCGCACTCCGCGCTTGTTGCGCAGCAGCAGGCTGAAGCCCAGTTTTTCTTCAAGGCGGTTGATCGCCTGGCTCAGCGGCGGTTGCGCCATGTGCAGGCGCTCGGCGGCCTTGTGAAAATGCAATTCTTCGGCCACAGCGATGAACTGCCGGAGCAAACGTGTTTCGATCATCCAGCATTCCTAGAGCATGGCTACTTGGCGGTGATATCCATGAGATATCAAAGGTGCATGCTTTTAATATTAAGTCATGGATTTGTTTGTTGATATCGTAAAAAGGAGAATTGAAGGTAGCCAGAAATGCCCGTTACAGACCCTTTTCACAATAAAGTTGCGGTCATCACCGGTGCCGCACAAGGCTTGGGCCTGGCCTATGCCATGGCGTTGGCCGAACGTGGCGCGCGGGTCGTCATCAGCGACCTGGGCACCGACCGATCGGGGCAAGGGCAGGACGCTTCGGCACTCGAACACGCACTGACGGCCATGCGTGGCAAAGGCTTTGCTGTGGTTGGGCACGCCGGCCAGCTGGAGAACGAGGACACTTGCAAGCAACTGGTTGAGCTGGCCATCGAGCATTTCGGTGCCCTGGATATCCTCATCCACAATGCCGGCTGGGTCGATTACCAGCGTATCGAGGATCAGCAAGCCGCCTTTCTGGAACGTGCGCTGGGCATCAACGTGCAGGCCCCCGTGTGGCTAGCCAAGCATGCCTGGGCCCACCTCAAGCGTTCCGCCGCGCCGCGGGTAGTGCTGACCACCTCGGACCGTGCCATGTACCAGCGCTATGCGCAGCCTGGGCTGGTGGCCTATGCCGCGGGCAAAATGGCGCAGGTCGGCATCATGAACGCCCTGAGCATGGAGGGCCAGGAGCACGGCATCCTGGTCAATGCCATATCGCCGGTGGCCAAGACCCGCATGTGGGGCATCAGCCAACCGCCAGAAGAGCTGAAGCCCGAGTGGGTTACGCCTGGCGTGCTGTACCTGGCCAGTGCGCTGTGCCATGACACCGGCTACATCTTGCGCGCCAGCAACGGCCAGTTCACCGCCACACGCTTCAACGAAAACAGCGGCGTCAGCTACCCCCGGGACCTGGGCCGTGTGCAGGCCACCGACCTGGCGGAAGTGGCCGAGCGCTGGAACCGCATCAAGGAATGCAACTACGTACCAGTCAAAGTCGCCAACACGCGCGCGGACCTGGGTGAAAGCCTGGTCTGGGATGAGCGCAGCGGCGCGTTGTACTTCGTCGATATTTCTGGCGGGCGCATCAACTGCCTGACACCGGATGGCGAAGTTCACAGCCTTTACGCGTCAGCCGCGCGCATTGGCGCCTTGGCGCTGACCAGCCGAGGCAACCTGATTTTCACAGAAGATGCCAGCGTGGCCATCTTCGATGTGCCGGCGCGCAAGCTGCTCCAGCATTCTGCCTCTGTCCACCCGCGTTCGACCTACCGCTTCAACGACGGGGCCTGCGACCCGCAAGGACGCTTCGTTACCGGGCTGATGGACGAAGCCTTGAGCGGCAATACCGGGGCGCTATTCCGCTTCGACGGGCAGTTGAACGACCAGGTCATCCACGACGACATGGCCTTGCCCACCGGCCTTGCCTGGTCGCAGGACGGCCATACGGTGTACTTCGTCGATTCGGCGGCGCGCGCCATCTACCGCGCCGAGTACCTCGTCGAAGGCCGGCTGGGCGCGGTGACGCTGTTTGCCGAAACCCCCGCTGAACTGGGGCGGCCGGATGGGCTGGCACTGGACCGCGAAGGCGGGCTGTGGGTGTGCCAGTACCATGGCAGCTGCCTGCTGCGCTACGATCGCCACGGCCACCTGACCGACCAGGTGTTGATGCCGGTACCGTGCCCCACCAGTTGCTGCTTTGGCGGGCCGGGCTTGAACACCTTGTACATCAGCACCGCGCGCTTCGACATGAGCCCTGAAGAGCTGCACCATTACCCCGATGCTGGTGACCTGTATGCCATCCGCCCGGAAACTGGCGGCGTCGCCCGGCACAGCTTCAAGGAATAAGCCGTTGCGTCTGGCTGGCCGGTAAAACGGCCAATTCGCCAAAGCGCTGCGCCGAGTCGATATAGCGCAAGGCCGACTTGGCGTCTTTCCAACCCACATAGCTCATCAGCGACTTCAGTTCCCAGCCATTGGCGGTTGCCCAGGTGGCGAAGCCACGCCGTAGCGAGTGGCCGGTATACAGCGCGGCCGGTACCCCGGCACGCTCCAGCATGCGCCGCAGCAGGCCGACCAGGCTGTTGCTGTTGAGGGCGCTGTCACCGAGGTTGCCCCAGCGGTCGAGCTTGCGGAACACCGGCCCATGGGCAATGCCGGCAACCTCCAGCCATTGCAGGTAGGCCGTGACCGGGCACAAGGCTTTCAGGGCAGGGGTGCGATGTTGCACGCCCAGGGCTTCTCGGTCGCCCTTGCTGCGCGGCAGGAACAACGTGATACCGACACCGGCTTCGGCCTGGATATGTTCGATGCGCAGGCGCGCCAGTTCATCACCACGAAAGCCACGCCAGAAACCCAGCAACAGCAGCGCACTGTCACGGCGGGCCCGGCGCAGGGCGGCCAGGTCGTGATGTTCACGTGCCTGGCGGGCCTCCTCTTCAAAACAGGTCACCGCAGTTTGCAGGTGCTGCAACAACAGCGGGGCTGCCTGCTTGGGCGGCGTCGGGTGCAGGGTGCGGATACCGCGCAGCACCTGGCGCACCAGCGGCGTCTTGGTCGGGTCGGGGAAGCCTTGGGCGACGTGCCATTGGCTGAGCGCAGCCAGGCGCTGGCGCAGGGTGCTGACGGCATGCTGGTCGGCGTGGTCGGCCAGGTAGCGGGCAATACTTTCGGCGGTGGCCGGGAGAAAACCGCCCCAGTGGGTTTCAAAGTGCTCAATGGCAGCCTGGTAGCTGCGCCGGGTGTTGTCACGGGTGGCGGCGCGAAGGTAGCGCTCGATATCGGTCATGGTGCGGGTGTCGGCGGGTGATGGGTACACGATAAACCGAATCAAGGGATATTGCATGCCAGCGCGGTCTCTGTAGGAGCGGCCTTGTGTCGCGATGGCGCGCGAAGCGGGCCCAGATTGTCAGCTTCGCAGCCGATATCGTCGGGGCCGCTTTGCGGCCCATCGCGACACAAGGCCGCTCCTACAGGGTAACGCGCCAGCTGGGGTCAGTGGGGCAACGCCGCATCCATCATCTGCTGCAGCGGTTCATAGTCGGCCTGGCTGACCGGCACCAGCCCGCTGGCATCCTGTGAGGCAACGAATGCCGCGAGTGCCTGCGGGTCATCGAGCATGGCTTTGCGAATACGGCTTTTCAGCGCCGGGCAAAGGCTGGCACTGAACACATACGGGTCGTAGTAGATCGGTTGTGAGCGCCACTGCGCCTTGAGCTGCGTTGGCGCGATGGCATGCTGTGCCACATAGGCATCGGTGCGCTCGCTGGCGACGAACGCGGCATCGACCCGGCCGTCCAGCAACGCCTCCAGCGCCTTGTCGTGGTTGCCGGCATACACCAGCGCACCAAAGAACTGCGACAGCGGCAGGCCCACCCGGGCGGCAAACTCGACACTGGGCACCAGGCTGCCCGAGGTGCTGGCCGGGTCGGTCAGGGCCACGCGCCTGCCGCGCAGGGCTTCGATATCGTCAGGGCTGTCGCCGCGGGTCAGCAGCAGCGCCTGGTAATGATTGCCTGCCGGGGTGTAGGGGCCGGCGCTCAAGGTAAAGGTGGCAAACGGCTCGATACGCGGATCGCGACGATGGGCCAGTACATACGAGGCAGGGCCTAGGCGGGCGATGTCCGCGCCACCGGAAACAATCGCGTCCACCACGCTTTCGTAAGAGGTCGCAATCACCAGCTCCACCGGTACTCCAGCCGCCTGGCTCAGGCGTTGCAGCAGCGATTGGTGTTCACGGGCCATGTCGCTGGCACTTTTGATCGGGATCACCGCCAGGCGCAAGCTGTGTGGCGTGCAATCGGCCAGTGCGACGTTGATGGACACGCTGACCGCCATCAACCCTGCCAGCGTTCTCATTACACGCATGCCTTTTCCTCGACACCATTGAACGGCGGGTACTCGCGCAACTGCGCCGGCGACAGTGGCCGACTGAAGTGGTAGCCCTGGGCGATATCACAACCGGCAAGCTTCAGGCACACCACCTGTTCGCGGGTTTCCACGCCTTCGGCAACCACTTCCAGGCCCAGGCGCTTGGCCAGGATGATGGTGGAGGACACGATCGGGCTGTCATCAGGGCTGTTGGACAGCGGGGCGATCAGCGAGCGGTCGATCTTCAGCTTGCTCAATGGCAGCGAATGCAGATGGGCGAAGCCGGCGTAGCCACGGCCGAAATCATCCAGGCTGATGCCCAGGCCGGCGCCGCGCAGGGTATGCAGGTGCTCCACGGCCGTACCTTCGGGGTCGAGGATGGTGGTTTCGGTAATTTCCAGCTCCAGCCGCTGCGGGGCAATGGCATACCGTTTCAGTTCGCTCAGCAGCCGCATGGCGAAGTCGCCCTGGCGCAGTTGCAGGGCGGATACATTGACGGCCAGCCGCGTTCCGCGGCCCTGTAAGTCCCAGTCGGCCAGGGCCTCGCAGGCCAGGCGCAACACCTCCCAGCCCAGGTCGACAATAAAGCCGCTGCGCTCTGCCAGGTCGATAAAGCGGTCCGGGTACAGCAGGCCGAACTCGGGGTGGCCCCAGCGCACCAGCGCTTCGTAGCCCAGTACCTGCTGGGTGTCGAGGCGGATCTGCGGCTGGTAGTGCAGCACGAACTGGCGCTCGGCCAAGGCGCTGCCGAACCCCTGTTCAAGGGTAAAGGCCTGGATGTCGGCCAGGTTCAGCGAAGGGTCGAAGAAGCGGTACTGGGCCCGGCCGGCCTGCTTGGCCGAATACATTGCGGCATCGGCACTGCGGATCAGGCTGTCGATGTCCTGGCCGTCGCGTGGGCAGATGCTCACGCCCACACTCGGGCTGGTGTTGACCTCCTGGCCGTCAAGGGCATAAGTGGCCGACAAGCGCTGGACCAATTCACGGACCCAGGCATTGATCTGGTCTTCGCTGCGCTCGCCCGCCAGCAACACCACGAATTCGTCGCCGCCAAAGCGCGAAGCCTCGTCACCGGGCTCCAGCAAACGCTGGATGCGCCCGGCCACGGCCTGCAGCAGCAGGTCGCCGATCTTGTGCCCGAGCGAATCGTTGATCGACTTGAAGCGGTCCATGTCGATGAACAGGATTGCCATCAACCGGCGCTTGCCACGCTGGCGGGTCAGCGCCTGGCCGGCCACCTCGACGAACTGGCGGCGGTTGTGCAGCCCGCTGAGGTGGTCGGTGGCGGCAGCATGGCTGCTGCGCCGGTGTTCGTCCTCAAGGCGGCCGATAAGCTGCTGGTTGACCTGCTGGGCATGTTCCAGTGCGCTGAAGGCCTCTTGCCGCTTGCGCAGCAGACGCAAGGTCCACAGCAGGCTGGCGATGATCATCAGTGTCATGCTCAGGTTCAACCAGAATTGGCGGGAATAGGCCAGGGTCGAAGGCGCGAGAATTTCATCCTGGCGCTGGCTGACCACTACGCTGAACCCGCGCTCTGGCACATGTCGGTACAGGCTCTGGTACGCATCGCCGGCCGCGTATTGGGTCAGCATGCCCGCGTCGCTGCCGGTATCCGGCAGTTCAGGCTGCAACCCCTCACCGGCCACCACCACGCCGCTGGTGTCTATGCGCAGCCGCTCCAGCCCGTCATCCTGCAGCAGGCGCACCAGCCCGCTGCTGCCCAGGTCGATATGCTGGAACAGCACCGCCAGGTAGCCGATGTCCAGTTGCACCACCAGAATGTTTTCGATTTCGCGGCCTGGCAGGTCGGTCAACGGCAGCACAAACGGCAGGCGCCAGTTGGGCAGGGTGGCGTGCTGGTCCGGCGCCTGCACGCTGGGCAGAAAGGGCTTGAAACCATAGCGGGCTACGTGCCGTTGCAGCTGGTGTAACCAGTCCTCGGGCAGTGCGGAAGCTTCGTCGGTATGGCTGGCGGACAACAGCCGGCCTTGCCGGTCGTACAGGCTCATGCGCTTGAACACCGGGTCCTCGGCCAGTATCCGCGCCAGGCTGAAGTTGCCCTGGCGTAGCACCTTCATGTCGTCCTGGGTGACCCGGCCAACGGCCTGGGCGCGGTCGACCAGCTGGCGCAGGCTTTCACCGACGATGCTGGCCAGGTTCAGGTGCTCGGCGGCCTTGGCCGACAGCGCGTCCTGGCGAGCGGCGGCTTTCTGCGTGATGTGCAGCCCCCAGAGAAAGGCCAGGGTGGCTGCACAGAGCATCAGGATCAGCAGCCGCAGGAGGCTGGCGGATGAAAGCGAACGGCGTATCACTGCTGATAGTTCCCGACCCTGGGTGATGCTCAAAAAATACGACAAGGAGATGACAGGCTGATGACTAGTGGCTAATCGCCTTTAAGGGTTTTCCCTATTCGCGACGGGTGTTTGCAGGCGCGCGGTTTCCTCCTCGATATAGCTCATCAATGCGCTGACTTCGGCATCCCCCAGGCGCATGTTGGGCATGGCCAGGCGGTTGTATTGCTCATACAGCAGCATGGCCAGTGGGTCTTTCTCGGCCAGCATCTGGTCGGGCTCCTTCAGCCAGCGGGTCAGCCAGCTGGCGTCGCGCTGACGGGTCACGCCCAGCAGGTCGGGGCCGATACCTGGCTGGCCTGGCTCGGTGTTGCCCAACGTGTGGCAGGAAGAGCAACGCGTACGGAAAATCTGCTCGCCACTGCTGGGCGAACGTATCTTGGGGGCCTGGGCATAATCATTGTTCAGGGCGCTGGCCTGCTTCCAGTTGTGCAAGCTGTTGCCCAGCCGGTCAGCGAGGATGTACGGGCTTTCGAAGGGCGAGGCCTTCATCCAGCGGCCGGTGGCCTGGTTGCCGATGATAAGGCTCAGGTTGTGGTCTTTGGAGCGGCCGTTTTCCAGGCCGTCTATCCACAAACCCAGGCTACGGCGCAATTGCTCGATGTCGTCGGGCTCACCGGTGAGCAATGTCCAGCCAGGGCCGATGCCGAACTTTTCGGCGTAGCGCTTCAGGGTGACGGGGGTGTCGTTGTAGGGGTCGATGCTGATGGAATAGAGGAATATGTCATTGCCGACCCGGTCACCCAGAATCTTTTGCACCTGGCGCAAGCGCGCGGTTTCCACCGGGCAGGAGTCAGTGCAGCCGGTGAAGATGAAGTTGATGGCGACCACCTTGTCCTTGATCAGGTCGTCGAAGAAATGCACCTTGTCGCCGTCCTGGGTGAGCAGGGGGATGTTGGGGAAGTAGTCGGCACCCCAAGGGCTTGCGGTTTCCTCGGCCACCGGTTGCTTCGGCTGCAGTGGCCAGTACGGGAGGCTGGCGGCAAATACCGCGAGTACCAGCAGGAAACGCCATGAGCCGGGCATGATGCGATCCTCGTTGTTGGGTAAAGGGGCCGCACAGCGGCCCCTGCATTGCACTCACTGGTATTTGACTGGCGCTGTCACCGTTTGCCCCAGCGTCGATTTCACGGTGACTGTCGCTGGTGTGGCCGGGCCAAAGCCGGTAGTGGTCACAGACACCCGCCAGCGGGCGCCCGTCGTTGCGGCCGTCAGCGTGGCGTTCCCCAGGCTTACCGGGCCGCCGGTGGTTGCCGCTGTCACGCTGATGCTGTTGCCCGTGGCCACCGTGGTGGTCCCTTGCACATCCCAGGTGAAGCGGTTGCCGCTGCGCACCTGCACCGTGGCACTGGTGACCTGGATCTGGTCGACCGCTGCCGCTGCGGTTACGGCGATGCTGACCGTGGCCGGGGTCAGCGACTCGGCGCCCTTGGCATCACGCGCCGTGTAGTTGAAGCTGGCCGTGAACGGCGTGGCGACCGTGGCGGGTGGGGTGTAGGTCACCGTGGTGCCGTCGGTGCTGACGGTACCCTGGCCGGAGTCGGGCTGGCTGAGGCCGGTCACGGTCAGCGGCACGTTGCCGTCCGGGTCGGTGTCGTTGGCCAGCACGTTCAGGGTGATCGGCTTGCCAGCGGTAGTGGCTGCACTGTCATTGGCCGCGACGGGTGGCTTGTTGGCCGGGTCGTCGTTGTCGTCATGGCCTTTGGTGCGGAAGGTCGGCAGGCCCACCGAAGCCATGTACTGCACGCCGTCCCATCCTGGCAGCGGGGTCGGCATGACCTGGAACTGCCCTGGGTGCTCGATGTCCCAGCGCAGCAGCATCGACGAGTCCTCATGCTGGGTGTTGTGGCAGTGTTCCATGTAGGTACCGGCGAACTCGCGGAAGCGGATGGCCATTTCCACCTCTTCCGAAGAGTCGGCATCCGGCCCGATGCGGTACACATCTTTACGCGCCCATTTTTCCCACTCTGGTGGCGCCTTCCCGTCGCGGCTCAGAATCACGCCTTCTTCGAAGTGCACATGCACCGGATGGCTCCAGCCATTACCGCCGTTGACGATTTTCCACACTTCCAAGGTGCCGTCGCCACTGAAACCACCGTCGGTGGACTGGTTGGCCAGCTGCGGGGCCGCACTGATGCGTCGTGGGTCCATGCTGTAGCCGAAGGCGCCGTCAGTCTTGATGGTCCACGGCTTGGTGTCGGTACCGTCGGAGCGGCCAAAGATGAACTCGCGGTGGCGGGCATTCTTGATCTTGGCCAGGTCGGCGGCGGAGTTCCGGTCAATGGGCAGCGGCAGCATTTTCAGGCCTGCGGCCTTGCCTGGCTTGGCTGGCTCATAGGCCACCGGGTCCATGCTCAGGTCCTGGCCGGTGTAGGGCTGCACCAGCAGTTGCAGAAACTTGCCGACTGCGGGGTCGCCGTTGTCCCACTGCGGGCCTTTGCTGGTCTGCTTGATCACCGCCTTGTATTTGCCCGACAGCACATCGGCCAGTGAAATGGCAGCTTCCGGGCCCTTGCCGGTGCGGTGCTCCTCCAGGTTGACGAAGTACAGCTTGTCGCCCGCCTTGATGCCGTTCTTGGCAAAGTTGATGATGATGTCGTAGCGCTCGGCGATGCCTTGCAGCGGCAGGATGCCATTGTTGTCCTGCAGGTTGCCGTCGCCGTTGAGGTCCAGGGTGCCGTCGAATGGCACGGCGTGTTCCATGATGTTGCCGTCGTTGGCAATCATGTGGAACGGCACCCGCGCATATGAAAGGTTGGAACCGGAGGGGCCTTTGAACTCACCGCTGGTACCGGCAATTTCCCGCACGACGGCAAACTTGAAGTAGCGCGACACAGAGCCGTTGAGGATACGGAAGCGGTAGCTGCGCGCGCGAACTTTGAGCTTGGGCTGGTACTGCCAGTTGACCAGGATCTGGTCACCGAGGAAGCCGTCGGTGTTGAACGGGTTGAACCACAGCTGGCCGTTGGCATCCCAGGCCTTGTCCGCGATCATCAGGTTGACGTCGTAGTCACGGTTGCCCCATGGCATGCCCGAGCCGCTGGGGAAACGCAGGTTGACGCCATCCTGTAGGGCCTCGTTACCGCGGTCCAGGGCGCTGTAGTAGTTCATCATCACGGCATTGCCCTTGTAGACGTTCTGCGCCGTGAAATCCATCATGTGGTCGTGGAACCAGTGGGTGCTCATGGTTTCACGCCAGTCACCGCGGATCTTGATGCTGCCGTTCTGGCAGGTTTTCAGGCCCGGTGTGCCGTCGTTGACGAACAGGGTTTCACCCGGCGAGCAAGGGAAGGCCGCACGCGGATCCTGGGCACGGGTGTTGATGGTGTCGTAGCCGGCCAGTTGCACCGGCCACCGGTAGTCGTAGTACTGGCCGGGGAAGAAGTAAGCGTTGGCAAAACCATCGCTCTCAGCCGGGGAGTGGCCATTATGCTCGTGGGTCGAGATGGTGTGCAGGCCAAAGCCGCCGTTGGCAGAGGGGTCGATAGGCAAGGCGTTGTAATGGCGCATCAGGATCGGCTGACCATAGCGCACCATCAGCAGCTTGGCCGGGAAGGTGCCGTCGAATGTCCACAGTGATTTATGGTTCTGCAAGGGCATGTTCGGGTGAAAGCGCGTGTCGATGCCCTTGGTGGTGCCCAGCGTGGTCGGGATGTCGGAGGTCTGGTAGTAAAGGCCGCCGGGTGCGAACTCGCCAACCGCATAGTTGTGCAGCTGTTTGCGGTCACGCAGGCCGAGGTTGATGCGCGCGCCGGCCTGGGCGGTCTTGAACGCCGCCTGCGGGTAGAACTCGTTCCAGCGCTGGTGCGACCAGCCTTTTCCTGGTGGCCGGCCTTCAGCAGGCGAACCGACCGGCTGGCGGTTGAGGAACATCTCGATCTGCGCCTTCCATGGGTTGCGGTCCAGCACATTGGCGTACTGGGTCGGGAACGGGTACAGGCCGGGTTGCTTGAGGAAGGCTTCAAGTGCCGTGCCGTTTGGCCCGCTGCGCGCCACTACGTTGGGGTCTTGCGCGGGGGCCGCGCCGAGCGTGGGGACCGGGAAGGTCAGCTCTGGCGCCGGCGTGGTCGGGTCGAGCTTCTCTGGGCCGAACTCTTCGAACAGCAGCAATTGCTGGGTAAAGGGCTGCGCGCCGAACAACGGGCTGGGTTTGCCGTTGGTGGGGTACCTGTCCGAGGTTTGCAGGGCGGGCGGCAGCACGTTGTCGATACGCACCGTATCGCGGTCGCCGTATGCGCCATTGATCAGTTCAAGCGAGCCCTGGTTGGCTTCGGGCAAGGTGTTCAGGTTGAGCAGGGCCGGGGTAGGGTCGTCCGGCTGGTTGGTATAGGCCGATGGGTCGGTCGGCGACGGTTGGCTGTTGTCATCCATGGGGGAGGCCATGGCCGTGATCAGTCCGAGGCTGACCATCAGCGCAGTGACGCAAGACAGCTGGAATGCGTGCCTTGTGGGGTGTATCACGGCAGGTGTTTTCATTGCCTTGTGCCTCGCTCGCGGCTGTATGGCTTAAAGCCATCAATGGCGTTTTGCCCGGTAAAAGGCCCTGAGCAACGGCTGTGCCAACAGATCTCTCAGTAATGCTTTGTTAAACAAATCCTTGTGGCGCCTGATGTGCGCTTGATGACGGGGCGTCAAGAATGGGTATAAGTCCCCACTAGCGGGGGCCCAATGCCCACAGATTGGGTGGATTGGGGCGTGACACCCCCAGCGCGCTGGGGTATACCTGTTCGCCACCAAGGGGAGCCCGGTAAAGGGCTGAGAAACCGCTGAACGCTATAGCGCGGTGACCCTTCGAACCTGATCCGGATCATGCCGGCGAAGGGATGGGGCTTGTAACCTGCCTTTTTGCCGGCCTCACTGCGAGGCCCGTCCATGTCAACTGCAAAGGTCTCGCTGTCACCTTCATCAAGGACAGCAACATGACCGAACGTTTCAGCCAGTCCCTGCGCCGCCAAAGCGAGCCGACCTGGTCGGCGGCCGTTGGCCACCGTTTCGTGACCCAATTGTGCGACGGCAGCCTGCCGGACCCGATCATGGTCGACTACCTGGTGCAGGACCATCGCTTTCTCGACAGTTTCCTGACCTTGCTGGGTGCGGCCATTGCCACCGCCGATACGTTCGAGGCGCGCCTGCGCTTCGGCCGCTTTGCCGGAATGATTTCCAGCGATGAGAACACCTACTTCCTGCGTGCCTTCGAGGCCCTGGACGTGAGCCCCGCACAACGCAGCGCACCCACCGATACCGTGCCAACCGCAGGGTTCAAGGCGATCATGCGTGAAGCGGCAGCGACCCGCTCCTATGCAGCGGCGCTGGCAGTGCTCAACGTTGCCGAAGGCCTTTACCTCGACTGGGCGCTCAAGGCACCCAAGCCGATGCCGGACAATTTTGTCCATGCCGAGTGGATCACCCTGCACGACAACCCGGCATTCCAGGCCTTTGTTGCCTTCCTGCAGTCTGAGCTGGACCGTGTCGGCCCGCAGGAAGCCGCACTGGCAAGCGATTTCTACCAGCGCACCGTTGCGCTGGAGCTGGCCTTCTTCGATGCCGTCTACCCGGAGGGCAAATGAGCATGGATATCTTCGAGCGCCTCAAGGCCGCAGCCACCCAACAGTGGCACAGCTACGTAGACCATGACTTCGTGCGGCAGATGGGCGAGGGCACGCTGAGCGAGGAAGCGTTCCGCACTTACCTGGTACAGGATTACCTGTTCCTCATCCAGTTCGCCCGCGCCTGGGCACTGGCGGCCTACAAGAGCCGTCGCCCGGCCGACATCCGCGCGGCGCAGGCCGGGCTGGCGGCGATTCTGGATGAAACCGAACTGCACTTGCGCCTGTGCGCCCGCTGGGGGCTGACCCAGGCCGATATCGAGGCCGCGCCAGAACACCAGGCCACGGTGGCCTACACCCGTTACGTGCTGGACTGTGGCGCCGCCGGTGACCTGTTGGAGCTGCATGTGGCGCTGGCGCCTTGCGTGATCGGCTATGCCGAGATTGGCCGGACCCTGGCCGAACGGATTGGCGACTTGAGCAACCACCCGTACCGCGAGTGGATTGGCGAGTATGCCGGTGAAGGCTACCAGGGGGTGGCGGCCGCAGCGCGCAAGCACCTGGATGAGCTGGCAGCGCGGAGTATGACCGAGCAGCGGTTTGCCGAGTTGGTGGGGATCTTTGGCCAGGCATCCAGCCTGGAGGCGGACTTCTGGCAGATGGGCCTGGACGGGGTGGCGTAGCCCCCCGGGGCCGCTTTGCGCCCCATCCCCGGCAAGCCGGGCTCCCACAGGTACGGTGCAACCCTTCAATCATTGCGCGGTCTCTGTGGGAGCCCGGCTTGCCGGCGATGGGCTGCGCAGCAGCCCCAAAGTGCTTGGTCGACTGGGTGAATCCTACCCAGCCCAAGCCCGCTTTGGTGCATGAATGCCTCAAAATAAGTCGTTCAGCACACTTCCACAGCGCATAAAAGCGACTTTACTGTTCACAGTGCACATTGATGTCTGGGCTGCCTGCCCGATTTGATTCCGGGTCCCGGCCCTAGAAAAAGCGGCCCGCATATTGCTCTTCCAGCTCCCAACTACCACCCGGAGCCCCCGCGCAATGAGCTCACCCAGCGAATTCCCCCTCAGCGAAGCCCCGCAGTCCGCCCGCAAGGGCCTGCTGCCGATTGCCATGGTCTTGTTCAGCTTTACCTTTTTCACCGGCACGATGTTCGCCGGCGGCAAGCTGGGCATGGCTTTCAATTTTGTCGACATGTTGTGGGTGGCCACCGTCGGCAACAGCCTGCTGGCGATGTATGCCGCAGCGTTGGCATTCATCGCTTCGCGCAGCGGGCTGAATACCGTACTGATGGGGCGTTTCTGTTTCGGTGAGGCAGGTAGCCGGCTCTCGGACTTTCTGCTGGGTTTCGCTGAACTGGGCTGGTACGCCTGGGGTACGGCCACGGTGGCCATCGTGCTGGTCAAGCTGTTGGGGTTGGCGGAAGGCTTCGGCGTACCGTTGATGGTGTTGTTCGGGCTGGGTTTCAGCATTACTGCCATCATCGGCTTCAAGGGGCTGGACGTGCTGTCGCGCGTTTCGGTGCCATTGATGTTCGTGCTGCTGTTGGTGTCGATGTACATCGCTACCCGCGATGCCGGTGGCTTTGCCGGCCTGGCTGCAGTAGTGCCGCACGAGACCATGACTTTTTCGGCAGCAGTGACCATGGTGTTCGGCACCTTCGCCAGTGGTGCCACCCAAGCCACCAACTGGACACGGCTGTCGCGTAGCGGCCGGGTGGCGGTGATCGCCAGCGTGGTGGCATTTTTGCTTGGCAACGGCCTGATGGTGGTGGCCGGCGCCTGGTGCGCGATGGTTTACCAGCAGGCCGATATTGTCGAAGTAATGATGCTGCAGGGCCTGTCGTTCGCGGCGGTGGTGATGCTGTGCCTGAACCTGTGGACCATTCAGGGGCCGACCATCTATAACGTGTCGGCGGCCGCCTGCCATTTGTTGCGCAGTGAGCGCCGGCGCACGGCAACGCTGGTGGCGGCCGGGGTTGGCATTGTGCTGGCGATTGGTGGCATGTACGAAATGCTGATCCCGTTCCTGGTGCTGCTGGGCTCGATCATTCCACCGGTGGGCGGGGTGATCATGGCTGACTTCTGGTATCGACACCGCGGCCAATACCCGGCACTGGGCACCGCAAGCCTGCCACGCTACAACCTCACCGGGCTGTTTGCCTATGCCGTGGGCGCAGTGTTGGCGTACGCCTCGCCCTGGGTCGCTCCGCTGGTGGGTATAGGCGCCTCGGCCCTCTGCTACATCGTCATGCTCGAACTGGGCGCACGCCGCCGGGCGCCGGGCCAGGCGGGTGTGGAGCCGTGAGCCTGGCGCTGGACGAGATCCTGCATTTGCCTGGCCTGCACGAGATGCGTGTGCTGGCCGGGGCACGTAACCTTCAGCGGCGGGTGCGCTGGCCGTATGTGGCGGAAAACGAAGGCATCGCCGAATGGGTAATGGGCGGTGAACTGGTGTTCGTTACCGGCATCAACCACCCGCGCGGCGAGGGCAACCTGTTGAGCCTGCTGGAAGACGGCGACGCCGTGGGCATCGCCGGCATGGTGATCCTCACTGGCGGCAGCTTTATCCAGAGCGTCCCGGCATCTGTCATCGCACGAGCCGAGCAACTTGGCCTGCCGCTGATCGAGCAGCCCTACGCGCTGAAGATGGTGGTGGTTACCCACCTGATCGGCACGGCGTTGGTGCAGATGAACCAGGTACGCCGCTCGCGTCACGATATCCTTGGCCAGCTGCTCACGGGCGACTACCCGAGCCTGGCCATTGCCCGGCAGCGCGCAACGCACCTGCAGCTGGCATTGGACGAGCCGCGTCGCTTGCTGGCCTTGCGCCTGGCGGGCGTGGACGGTTTGTTCGAGCGCCACGGGCTGGCCCACGGCGAGCGTACCTGGCAAGCTACCCGGCAGGCCCTGGAAGACCTGCTCGAAGCCTGGTGCCGCCAACGGCCAGGCAGCGTTACCGCGCAGCTACCGGGGGATCTGCTCGTGGTGCTGCTGGCCGATACACACGACCTGCCCGAGACGTTGGCTGCGCTTTACCGGCAGCTGCAGGCCACAACAGGTGAACTGAGTTTGCACATGGGTCTGTCGAGCGTCGCCGACGATTGCGCGCACTATCGCCCGGCCCTCAACGAGGCGCGTCAGGCCTTGGACGTCGCGCAGCACCTGCGCCCAGCCAACGGCTATTGCAACTTCAGCGAACTGGGCGTGCTGCGCCTGCTGCAAGGCATCGTCGACCGTTCGCTGATTGACGATTTCGTCAGCCGTACGCTCGGCCCGCTGATCGCCCCTGGCCGCAAGCAGGCCAATGCTCTGGTGCACACCCTCGACGCCTTGCTCATGGAAAACGGCAACGGGCTGAAGGCCGCACAGCGGCTAGGGCTGCACCGCAACACCATCAATCAGCGCATCCAGCGCATCGAACAACTGAGCGGACAGTCCATCGATGACCCGCTTTTTCGCATGAATGCTTCGGTCGCCATGCTGGTATGGCGCATGAGCGAAGCCCACGGCAAGGAGTAACAGCATGAACATCATCAACGCACGGCTGCGTGGCAAGCCCGGCCTGTTCCGCATCGAACTGAACGGCGAGCGCATTGCCGCCATCGTGCCGCAGACCGAGGTGGTGGCGCCCGTTGCCGCCCATGACCTGGACGCAGGGCAAAACCTGGTGGTGGCGCCCTTTGTCGAACCGCATATCCACCTCGACGCCACACTGACTGCCGGCGAGCCCCGGTGGAACATGAGCGGTACCCTGTTCGAAGGCATCGAATGCTGGGCCGAGCGCAAGGAAATCACCACCCATGAAGACATCAAGGCACGCGCGAAAAAGACCATCGGCATGCTGGTGGACCACGGAATCCAGCATGTGCGCACCCACGTCGATGTGACAGACCCGAAACTCACCGCGCTCAAGGCCATGGTCGAAGTGCGTGACGAAGTACGCGAACTGGTCGATTTGCAGATTGTCGCCTTCCCGCAGGAAGGGATCGAGTCGTACGCCAACGGCCGGGCGCTGATGACCGAAGCGGTGGCCATCGGCGCCGATGTGGTCGGCGGCATTCCGCATTTCGAGAACACCCGCGACCAGGGCGTGTCGTCGGTGAAGTTCCTGATGGACCTGGCCGAGCGTACCGGTTGCCTGGTGGACGTGCACTGCGACGAGACCGATGACCCGCAATCACGTTTTCTTGAAGTGTTGGCCGAAGAGGCCCGGGTGCGCGGCATGGGGGCCCGGGTGACGGCCAGCCATACCGTGGCCATGGGCTCGTATGACAATGCCTACTGCTACAAGCTGTTCCGCCTGCTCAAGCTGTCGGGCATCAACTTCGTGTCGTGCCCGACCGAGAGCATTCACCTGCAAGGGCGTTTCGACAACTACCCCAAACGCCGTGGCGTCACCCGTGTTGCCGAGATCGACCGTGCCGGGATGAATGTGTGCTTTGGCCAGGATTCCATCGTCGACCCGTGGTACCCGTTGGGCAACGGCAACATCCTGCGCATTCTTGAAGCCGGCCTGCACATCTGCCACATGCTCGGCTACGAAGACCTGCAGCGTTGCCTTGACCTGATCACCGATAACAGCGCCCGTACCTTGAACCTGGGCGAGCGCTATGGCATCGAGGTGGGGCGGCCGGCGAACCTGTTGCTGTTGTCGGCGCCTGATGATTACGAAATGGTCCGTACCCAGGGGCATGCGCTGGTGTCGGTACGCAATGGCAAGGTGCTGATGCAGCGTACGCCGGCGCAGGTGCAGCGTTTGCTCTGAGTTCGCTATGGGCTCAGGTGCTCAGTGCAGCCAGGGCGCAGCTCGCAACTTGAGCATCCTGCACAGCCACGCCGGTCAGGTCTGCCAGGGTGATCTGGCCGTCGTGCTCGCGCCCTTTGGCGCGGCCGGCCAACAGCGTACCCAGCTCGATCAGCTGGTTCGCGTGTAGCTGACCGCTCTCGAGCGCGTGAGCCACTTCGCCGTACTGGCTGCACTGGGCGACCGAGTCGACGATGATGCGGTCTGCGCTGGCCACCAGTGCCGGGTCCAGCTCCTGCTTGCCGGGTGCATCGGCGCCGACGGCGGTGATATGCGTACCCGGTTGGACCCACTCGCTGTGCAGCAGCGCCTGGCGGGAAGGGGTGGTGCAGACAATCAGGTTTGCCGCGCCTGCGACCTCTGCCGCATCCCGTGTGGTGCGAACCTCAAAGCCCAGTTCACGGGCAAATGCTGCATAGGCCGCAAGCCCGTTTTCATGCCGGCCCCAGACAATGACCTGGCGGCAATCGGTAACGGCGCGTAGCTGTTCAAGCTGCATCTGCGCCTGCATGCCGGTGCCGAGGATGCCAATGGCCTTGACCTCGGCCGGTGCCAGCAGCCGGGCAGCGATACGCCCGGCCAGCGCGGTGCGCATGGCGGTCAGCCAGCCCTGGTCCTGCAGCAGTGCCAGCGGCTGCCCGGTGAGCGCCGAGAGCACCAGCATCAGGCCGTCATTGCTCGGCAGGCCCTTGGAAGGGTTGTCATAAAAACCGGTTGAAAGCTTGACGGTGAAGGTAGGGCTGCCTTCGATGTAGGCCGATTTCACGCAGCAGTCACCGTTCGCCGCGTGAAATGCGAAGGCCTGCACGGGCGGTACCTGGACCTTGCCGTTGGAGTAGGCGATGAAGGCTTCTTCCAGCAGGCTAACCGCCAGCTCCGGGTTGAAGCTGGCGGTGATCTGCGCCTTGCTGAAGACTTTCATTGCACGGCCTCGAGGAATTTTTCCAGCACGATGTTACGGCCGCACAGGATCACTGCGACACGCTTGCCCTGATAGCGCTCGGCGAGCTTTTGCATGCCGGCGACCGCAACCGCTGCAGCGCCTTCGATGATCCAGCGTTCATTGCTGGCGATATCGCGCATGGCGGCGCGAATTTCGTCTTCGCTGACCAGTACGGTATCGGTGAGCAACGCCTGGCACAGTGGCAAGGTGATGGCGCCGGGCTCGACGCCGCCAGCTGTGCCGTCCGAAAGCGTTTCGCGGGCGTCCACCTCGACAATCTCTCCAGCCTTGAGGGATTGCTCCAGTGCAGGGTCATTCGCCGGCCAGCAGCCGATTATCTCGGTACCCGGCTTGAGCACGCGCAAGGCGGCAGCGATGCCGGCAATCATCCCGCCACCGCCGACGGCGACAAACACCGCGTCCAGGTCGGGTGCCTGCTCGAACAACTCCATGCCGATGGTGCCTTGGCCGGCAATGACTTGCAGGTCGTTGTAGGGGGACACGAACGGTACACCCTGAGCCTTGGCTTGCCTGCCTGCTTCCAGCTCTGCACTTAGCGGGTCCGTGGGCAGGCAAAGCACTTCGGCGCCCAGCGCACGCATCGCCTGCAGTTTGTATGGCGAGGCGGAAGTGGCGGTGTAGACAGTCACTGGCACGCCAGCCGTTTTGCCGGCCAATGCGAGTGCCTGCCCATGATTGCCGGAAGAAGCAGCGATTACCCCATGCTTGCGTGCTTCGGTCGGCAGCAGGCGGATCTTGTTGCTGGCGCCACGGAACTTGAACGACCCCGTGTGCTGCAGGTGTTCGCATTTCAGCAAGACTTCGCAGCCGGTCAAAGCCGATAACCGGGCGCTGTAGGTGAGCGGTGTAATGCTGACGGCTGGGCGCAGTGCGCTGTGTGCTTCCTTGATGGATTCGTACAGTGCATCGAGGTAAGGGCTGCCGGCAAAGGTCGGGGAAGCTGTAGAGACTGGCATGCTGCGCTCCGCATATGGAATATCTGTCTACGGTAGAATAATTATCCATCGTAGACAAGTACGCGAGCAGAGCCGGTGGCGATGTTCTGTCGGTCAAGGGCGCGCTAGGTCTTCAGCTCTTTCAGGTACTTGTACACGGTGGCCCGGCCCATGCTCAGCACGTTGGCGACATAGTCAGCACCACTTCGCCCTTCGAACGCGCCTTCGGCGTGCAGTGCCTGCACGAGGCTGCGCTTGTCCTTCATCTGCAGTGTCTGCAGCGAAAGGTTGCGCGCTTGCAGCCACGCATGCAGGAAGGTGTTGATACGTTCCTGCCAGTCGTTGCGGAACAACGAGTCAGGTTGCGGGACCAGCCGGCCCATCTGGAAGAACGCATCGAGTGCCACACGGGCTTGTTCCAGTACCGACACGTTCAGATTGATGCACATCAGGTGCTCGGCTTCGCCCTCTGCGTTGCGCAGGACGGTACTGATAGACCGGACCTTCTGGCCGTTCCAGTTGAGCTTCTCGTACGGGCCCAGGTTGGCGCCGTCAAGCACATCGCCCAATTCGTGATCGATCGCCGAATCATCGCCCAGCTTGCGTTGGGAGAAGTTGTTGGCGATGTGCACCACCGTCTGGCTGCGCAGGTCATGGACGATGACTTCAGCGTGCGGGTACAGCAGCAGGGCGATGCTGTCGGCGATTGCCTTGTAGTTTTCCAGGTTCATTTTGTGTCGGTGATCAGTGCTGGACGCCCATGGTGGCGGCAAAGCGTAACCGGCACAAGGTCGTGCGCCTGCGGTTCCGTACGGCTGCCAACGTCGAAAACAACCGCATTTTACTTATCACATGCGATAAGCCGTGATTATTCCATGTGATGAATTGTTTGCAGGAGTGATTGGATATCGCCATAATTAGTACGTAATTACATGGTACATAACACAGTACAAAATCGTAGGAGCAAGCATGGCCCGGGGCGGTATCAACAAGGTGGTAGTGCAGCAGGCGCGTCAGGCGCTGATTGCCCGGGGCGAGAACCCCAGCATCGATGCCATACGTATCGAGCTGGGTAATACCGGCTCCAAGACCACCATTCACCGTTACCTGAAGGAGTTGAACGGCCAGCAGCCGGTGGCTTCCGAAGGCGGCGCCGCGCTGAGCGATGTGCTGAGCCGCCTGGTCGGGCAACTGGCAACCCAGTTGCAGGACGAGGCCGACCTGAGGATCGAGCAGGCCGAAAGCACCTTCACTCAACAGCGGGAAACGCTTGAAGCGCAGCTGGAGATTGCCCAGCAGGCGCTGGCTGCAGCTCATCAGCAACACAAGATCGATGCAGCGGCATTGGCCGCCGAGACAGAAAAACTGCTGTCCACACAAAGCACCCTGCAGGCCGAGCAGCTGCGCAGTGCCAGCCTCAACCAGTCGCTGGGCGAAATGCAGGTGCGTCTGGCTGACAAGGACGAACAGGTCAAATCGCTGGAAGACAAGCATCGCCATGCCCGCGATGCTCTGGAGCACTACCGCAATGCCAGCCGTGAGCAGCGCGAGCAGGAGCAGCGCCGCCACGAAGCGCAGTTGCAGCAGATGCAGGTGGAAGTGCGCCAGTTGCAGCAGGGTATGATCGTCAAGCAGGATGAACTGACCCGCCTGCACCGCGACAACGAGCGCTTGCTGGGTGAACACCGCCAGGCGGCCAGCGAGTGCCGGGCGCAGGACGAATTGCTGGAACAACGCGATGCGCAGATCCAGGGCTTGCGCACGATTTTGGCCCAGGCTCAAGGCGCCAGCGAGGAAATGCGCCGTCAGCTGGATGTGCAGGCGCAGAGCCTGGAGGCCAGACGAGACCTGTGCACCGAACAAGCGCGGCAATTGCAGCGCTTTGAGGAGCAGTTGAAGGACCGGGACGAGGCGCTGGCGCAATGTCGCGCACAGCTGGCCCCCGTTGCAGATTAATCAAACTTTCCGTGGCTGGCGTGTTCTTCCTTTGACACTCACGGGAGAAAACGCCATGCATGATTCTGAGCCAGTACGCAAAGAGGGGCCTCACTCGACGGAGCAGGCGGATAAACCGGACGACCTTGGTTTCGACCCTGATTCCCCGGATGTCGACGACCCACAGGTGGACCCGCAAGGGCCGGCCAAGGCGCCCAGAGACATTGAAAAGGACAAGTGAGTGCGGCTATGCCCAGCGCTCCAACAGCGTCCTGCTAGCTCACTGAGCTAGCAGGTTTGCCGTAAGAGCAGCCTTATGGCCCGACGGGCGAGTATTCAGGCTTCAGCTTTTCGCGCTGCTTCGACCCCCGACGCCGACAGCTTGATCGGGTAGTGCACGCTGATCTGGTGGTCACTACCCACTACCACGCTGCCGTCGTGGATCAGGCCTGCTTCCTGCAATGTCTTCAGCATGCCGGCCACAGCTTTCTCACCGCGGTAGTTGTCCAGCACTTCCTTGCCCAGCCCTTCAGGGTGCGCATGCAGCAGGCGGGTAAGCACTTCGGTTTTCAATGCATCGTTACTCATGGCGGGCCTCACTTGGCGTGCTTGGCCTGAAGCGCCTTGGCATGCTCCAGGTGCTGTTCGAGTTTGGGCAGGGTTTCGCTGGCAAAGGCCTTCAGCTCGGCCTTGTCGGACGATGCAGCCTCTTTCTTGAACAGTTCCACCGCTTTTTCGTGAGCGTCGACCTGATTGTTGAGGTACGACTTGTCGAACGACTCGTCACGCCATTCCAGGATCATTTTCTTGACCTTGTCGGTCATGGCTGCCTCGTCCGGAACGGAAATGTCCAGCTTGCGGGCAATGTCGCCGAGCTTCTGGTTGGCCTGGGTGTGGTCAGTGACCATTTGCTGGGCGAACGTCTTGATTTCGGCATTCTGGCTTTTTTCCTTGGCCAGGTTGCCGGTGACCACTTCGGCAATGCCGGCCTCGGTGGCCGCATCGACGAAGTCGTCGGAGCTCGCCGCCAGTGCGTGCACCGATGCCAGGCCCAACACCATGGAGAAACCAACGCGCTTGATGAAGAGATTGCTCATGCTTCACTCCTTAAACCGTGGCGCGACCTCAGTGTCGCGTACAGTTGAGGGTGAGGGTGAGGCAAAGGTTTAATCTTTTTCGCCGCCGGTTTCGTCTGTACGACGCTGAACTATAGTGAAAGGCGGCGAACGCGGTATGGCCAGGGACTCCAATGTGCGCAGCCAGGAAACAGGATGACGACGGACTTTTCGCGCTAACAGGCGAGGGCCGCTCCGTGGGGCTGTTCCGCCTGGTACTGGCGTTCATGTTGGTAGTGATGCTGGCATTTGTGCTGGTAGAAGGCTGGCGCATCTGGCGTGACTACCGATACGCCTACAGCAATGCCGAGAACATGGTCAGCAACCTGGCCCGGGCCACGGCGCAGCATGCCGAGGACGCTATCCGCCAGGTCGACGCCATTACCGCTGCCTTGGCCGAACGCCTGGAAGGCGACGGTTTCGAGCACATCGACCGGCCGCGCCTGCATGCCTTGCTGGTGCAGCACAAACGCATCATGCCGCAACTGCACGGGCTGTTCGTATACGGCCCGGACGGTAGCTGGATCGTTACCGATCAGGCGGCAATCCCGCCCAACGCCAATAACGCCGACCGCGACTACTTTGCTTACCATCGCAACCACACCGACCGGGGGGTACGTATCGGTTCGGTGGTACGCAGCCGCTCGACCGGCGATCTGATCATTCCTATTTCAAGGCGCCTGGAATATGCCGACGGCAGCTTCGCCGGTGTATTGCTGGGCACCATCAAAGTGGAATGGTTCGTGCGCTACTACGGCGACTTCAAGATCGACGAACGCGGTGCCCTGGTGCTGGCCAAGCGCGACGGTACCATCCTGGTACGGCGCCCGTTCGTGGCACAGGTGGTAGGCCGCAGCCTGGCCAACAGCGAGATTTTCCGTAACCACCTGCCGTATGCCGCTGAAGGGGTAGCAGAGGCGGTCGCGGTGATCGATGGCACGCCGCGGCTGTATGGCTATCGCGCGTTGTCCAGCTACCCGCTGGTAGTGGAGGCGGGCTTGTCGCGTGAATCGATCATCGCGCCCTGGCGGCATGATGCAATCAAATCGGTGGCGGTACTGTTGCTGTTACTGGTCGGGCTGGCCGCGTTCGCAGCTGTGGTGCTGCGCCAGTTGCGCGAGCGCATTGCCATAGAGCGGGCGCTGCTCCAGGCACATCAGACACTGAAAGCGCTGGCCTTGACCGACAGCCTGACCGGGCTGGGTAACCGACGCCGGCTGGATGCGGTGTTCGAATCAGAGCTGCGCCGGGCACGCCGTCAGGGGTATTCGCTGGCGCTGGTGATGCTCGACCTTGATTACTTCAAAGCCTATAACGACCACTACGGTCACCCCGCAGGCGACCAGTGCCTGCGGCGCTTTGCCGAGGTGCTGAAACAGGCCTTGAAGCGGCCGGCCGACCTGGCTGTGCGTTATGGTGGCGAGGAGTTCACGCTGTTGTTGCCCGACACCGATGGCCGTGGGGCAGAGGCGCTGGTGCAGGAGCTGCAGCAACTGTTACGCCGGCAGATGCTGGAGCATGCGGCCAGCCCGTTGGGACGGGTATCGTTCAGTGCGGGGATCGCAGTGGGCGACCTCGCGCGGGAGGGCGTGACTGCCGAGGCGCTGGTCGCGGCGGCAGATCGGGCGTTGTACCAGGCCAAACAGCAGGGGCGCGACAGGTATTGTGTGGCGGGGAGTGTGGTGCTGGGCGTGGATTCGTGATCTGGCTTGACGCCCCCAACGGCTAACGAGCAAGGCAGAGCCGCATTGCACATCGCCCTTTCAGACCGTGAACGTGCTCACTGGCAAGAATGCCCCGGAGTCGTTCGCCCAGCAGCCCCTCATCGATAATTTCAAATCCGAACCGTGCATAAAACGGCGCATTCCAGGGCACATCGACAAAGGTGGTCAACGTCAGCTCGCGCACACCGGCGCAGCGCGCGACATTTTCCACCTGCTGTAGCAATCGGCGCCCGACACCTTGCCCTTGGGACTCTTGGCGCACCGATATCTCATGAAGGTGCAGTGCCTGGCCCACAAGCCGGGCACATGCAAACCCCACGATGCGCCCAGCGGGATCCTCAGCCACCCAGCTACCACCTGCCTTGACGAAAGCCCTGTGTTCAGCGCAATCCATCACGTCACCCTCGGCCAGCCAGGCCAGTGCCGGCCAGCCGACAAAAGCCTGGGCTGCGGAACGCTCGATGTCCGGCAGGGATTGAACATCGTGTTCAAGGGTAGGGCGGATAAGCATGAATCACTCCAGTCGTTCTAGTCCGCCGCCAACACCTGCGGCTGTAATTGCCAGCGCACCGAGCTTACGCCTTTTTCCAGGCTGACCCGGCTGACCAGCCGCTCCAGTTGCGCCGGTGCCTGTGCGGTGCCCAGCAGTTCGGCGCGCACTTCCAGGCGCGCAGGGGTGTCCAGGTCTTCGCTTTGCAGTGACTGCAAGCGCAGCTGCGGATCGCCCAGGCTATGCAGCATCAGGCTGCGCACCTGGATTTCGTCCTCGGCGCGGCAGACGATGCGCACTTCGAAGTGCTGTTCCACTTCGCTGGCCGGCACCACGTCCTGACGGTCCAGGCGCTGGGCGATGTCACGCAACAGGATATTGGCGCATAGCACCACCAGGCTACCCAATGCTGCCTCCAGCAGCAGCCCCAAGCTGCACAGCACGCCGACCGCAGCCGTGCACCACAAGGTGGCCGCGGTGTTCAGGCCACGCACGTTGAAACCATCGCGCATGATCACACCGCCACCGAGAAAGCCGATGCCCGACACGACATAGGCGGCGACGCGCGACGCATCGGCAGGCGCCATGCCTGGCACCGCCTGGGTCATCAGCACGAACAGACAGGCACCGGTACTTACCAGCGCATTGGTGCGCAGCCCGGTCAGGCGTTGGCGCAATTGCCGTTCGGCACCGATCAGTGCTCCGAGTAGCAGGGCAATGCTGACGCGCAGCAGAAATACTTTCCAATCCATAGCAAACCTCTTCCGCAGGCACACGCCCGCATGAACGCCATCAGTTGGCGCGGTTGAAAAACCAGAAAAATGCGCAGGACCACGAGGAGGGGAGACGAAGCGGGGGTTACAGGAAACCACCGTCTTGCCAGAGCGGCCAGACAGTGCAGGACACTGCCGGGCTAGCGCGCCACGTGGGCCTGTCGCAAGCGACTGGGGCTACTGTCCAAGGCAGGTCTCCTGTTAGGAAGGCAAAATTGCGTCGCGGACCATACGCCGCGTGGCAGAGCAGGTCAAGGGTGAAAACATGACAATGGCTTCATCCGTGGGTGGCCTGCAACCCGTCACGCCCGCATGGAAAAAAACCTGGGCAGCCGGTACCCTTGCGCCTCCCTTTGCCATCCACCGGACCGTTCCATGCTGTTCAATCTCGCCGTATTGTTCGGCACCCTGGTGGCCATGGAGGGCGTTGGCACGCTGGCTCACAAGTACATCATGCATGGCTGGGGCTGGTGGCTGCACCGCTCGCACCATGAGCCACACCTGGGCATGCTCGAAACCAACGACCTGTACCTGGTGGCGCTCGGGCTGATCGCCACAGCGCTGGTCGCCTTGGGCAAGAGTGGTTATGCCCCTTTGCAGTGGATTGGTGGCGGGGTGGCGGGGTACGGCATGTTGTATGTCGTGGCCCACGACGGGTTCTTTCACCGGCATTGGCCGCGCTCGCCGCGGCCGGTCAACCGCTACCTCAAGCGGCTGCACCGTGCGCACCAGTTGCACCACGCGGTGAAGGGGCGCACGGGGAGCGTGTCGTTCGGGTTTTTCTATGCGCCGCCGTTGAAGGTGTTGAAGCAGCAGCTTCGGCGCGAGCGCGGTCAGCAATAACGGTCTGACACCATCAATTTGCGGTTTCACCCTCGGGCTGCGCGGCCACATGCCCGCGGCTCACCCACCAGCCAAACCCTGCCGCCGTGAAGAACATGATCAGGCTGTAAAGTGCCGCCGGCACCGCCATGGTCGGGTTGTTCAGCAATGAAGGGCTCAGTGCCAAGGCAATCGCCAGCGTGCCGTTGTGAATACCAATCTCCATGCCGATGGCAATTGCCTGACGTTTGGGGATGTTCAACAGGCGCGGCACCCAGTAGCCCACCGCCAGGCTCAGCAGGTTGAACAACAGCGCAGCAAGGCCCACCACCGGTGCGTACTCGACCACGGTCTGCCAATCCTTGGCCAGCGCCAGGACAATGGTAAAGGCCAGGAACAGTGCCGCCACCAGTTTCATAGGCTTCTGCATACGTGTGGCAAAAGCAGGGGCGTAACGGCGAATCAACATACCCAGGGCGACCGGCAGCAGGACAATCGCAAATACCTGCAAGACCTTGGCAAACTGCAGTGGAATGGCTTGGTCCGAGGCCATGAACCAGCTCAGCGACAAGTTCACCAGCAACGGCATGGTCAGAATCGCGATCAGCGAGTTGACGGCCGTGAGCGTGATGTTCAACGCCACATCGCCATGGGCCAGATGGCTGAACAGGTTGGCCGTGGTACCACCCGGCGAAGCGGCCAGCAGCATCAGCCCCACCGCCAGGGCCGACTCCAGGCCAAAGCCGTTGGCAATCAGGAAGCACACCAGCGGAAGCAGCAGAATCTGGCAGGCCAGGCCCACCACCACTGGCTTGGGGTACTTCACCACACGAGCGAAGTCGGCCAGGGTCAGCGACAGCCCAAGGCCGAGCATGATGATGCCCAAGGCAAGCGGCAGAAAGGCGGTGAGCAAGGGCGAGGCGGTCATGGGCAGTCTCTCGGGCGAAGGATCTCGAGCAGTGTAGGTCGGCCCTGATTGATAGCTAATCGCAAAGGGCCAGCTATTGGTAACCGTTTGTTACCAACTGCGGCAATTGGCGAGGCTGCATGCCGCATTGCAGCAGGCCTGCAGGCGCAGTAGCATTCCGCTTTTATCCGAGGATTAGCCTGTCATGCCGTTCCAGAAAGGGCTGCTTGCCACCCCGGTGCCGGCCCATGCCCGTCACCTGTTTTTCACCCTGCAATCGCCCGAGGCGCTGCCTGCCGCTCTGGATGCCTTGCTGCCACAGATCGATGGCGACCAGCTGATCCTGGGTGTCGGTGCACCGCTGGCCAAGGCCCTGGGCCGTGCGGTGCCTGGCCTGCGAGCTTTCCCCCTGCTGGACGCCGCCGTGGAGAACCCCAGCACCCAGCACGCGCTGTGGCTGTGGCTGCGCGGTAACGAGCGCGGCGATCTGCTACTGCGCGCCCAGGCCCTGGAGCACGCGCTGGCACCGGCCCTGCGCCTGACGGACAGCGTTGACGGCTTCCTGCACCGTGGCGGCCATGACCTGACGGGCTACGAAGACGGCACCGAAAACCCGGTGGACGAAGACGCTGTGCAGGCAGCCATTGCTGCCGACGGCGCCAGCTTTGCGGCGTTTCAGCTGTGGAAGCACGACCTGGAGTACTTCAAGTCGCTGCCCCAGGCTGACCAGGACAACATCATCGGCCGCCGCCTGAGCGACAACGAAGAGCTCGAGGACGCCCCCGAGTCCGCGCACGTCAAGCGCACCGCCCAGGAAAGCTTTGACCCCGAGGCGTTCATGGTCCGTCGCTCGGTGGCCTGGACAGACCAGCGTGGCGCCGGCCTTGCCTTCGTTGCCCTGGGCCACAGCTTCGATGCATTTGAAGTACAGCTGCGGCGCATGAGCGGCCTGGAGGACGGCATCATCGACGGCCTGTACCGCTTCAGCCGGCCACTGACCGGTGGCTATTACTGGTGCCCGCCGATGGGCGAGACGGGTGTTGACCTGAGCCTGCTGCTGGCCTGATCACTAAACATCCAGATACAGAAACACCTGACGGCACGGGATAGTGCGGCTAGCCTTGAGAGTTTCCGATTCATGACGGGAGCTTTTCCATGTACGCACGTCGTGATGTCCTACGCGCGGGTGCCACGCTGGGGGTGCTGGCCGCCGTCAGCCCCTGGCTGCACGCCGCCACCCCGGCGGGTTTGCTGACCCGCAAAGTACCGTCCACCGGTGAGGCGTTGCCCGTGATCGGTGCCGGTACTTCCGGCAGTTTTGAGGTAGAACCCGACTCGGCCCAGTATCAGCAGTTGAAGGCGGTGCTCAAGGCGTTTTTCGAAGGGGGCGGCCGGGTGATCGACACCTCGCCCAACTACGGTGGTGCCGACAGCATCCTCGGGCAGTTGCTGGAAGAGGGCGGCTGGCACCGACAGTGCTTCATTGCCACCAAAATCGCCGCCGACAGCCGTGCCGACGCCGAAGCGCAATGGGCCGGCAGCCTGAAGAGCCTGCGCACCGACAAGGTCGACTTGCTGCAGATCCACAACTTGCGTGACTGGCAGACCCAACTGCCTTATGCACGCGAACTCAAGCAGCAGGGCCTGACCCGTTATGTGGGCATCACCCACTACCTGAACAGTGGGCAGGACGAAGTTGCCCGTATCGTGCGCAGCGAGCCGCTGGACTTCATCCAGATCAACTACTCGGTCAATGCCCCCGATGCCGCCCGCGAACTGCTGCCGCTGTGCCAGGACAAGGGCGTTGCGGTGCTCATCAACCGGGCCTTCGACGATGGCCGCCTGTTCGCCAAGGTCAAGGACCTGGCGTTACCCGACTGGGCCGCAGAGGCAGGCATTGGCAGCTGGGCGCAGCTGTTTCTCAAATTCGCCATCAGCCACCCGGCGGTGACCACGGTAATCCCCGCCACCGGCCGACCCGATCGCCAGCTCGACCAGCTCAAGGCCGGACAAGAACCCATGCTCACCCAGGCGCAGCAACAGGCGCTGATCAAGCAGTTTGCCTGAGATCATGCAAGGCTGGCGGCGGCGCCTGGACCAAGGGCTGAACATTCAGCCCGGCGAGGGGCCAGCAGTAATCGCCGGCCTGCTGCTGTTCTACCTGCTGTTTACCGGCTACTTCATGCTGCGCCCGGTGCGAGAAACCATGGGCGTCGCCGGTGGGGTAGACAACCTGCAATGGCTATTCACCGGCACCTTCATCGCCACACTGGCCTGCCTGCCGCTATTTGGCTGGCTGGCGTCCAGGGTGCAGCGCAGGTATATCCTGCCTTGGACCTACGGTTTCTTTGCCAGCAACCTGTTGCTGTTCGCGGCGCTGTTTGCCGGCAACCCGGACGATCTCTGGACCGCCAGAGCCTTCTACATCTGGCTATCGGTTTTCAACCTGCTGACCATTTCACTGGCCTGGAGCGTGCTCGCCGACCTGTTTTCCACTGCGCAGGGCAAGCGCCTGTTCGGCCTGCTGGCCGCCGGGGCCAGCCTGGGCGGGCTTAGTGGCCCGATCCTTGGCACCTTGCTGGTGGCCCCGCTGGGCCATTCCGGGCTGCTGGTGCTGGCGGCAGTGTTTCTGCTGGGCAGTATCGGTGCCGCGCTGTTCCTGCAACGCTGGCGACTGCGCCACCCACTACCAGAACAGGCCGAGCGCGCAGGCTCTAGGCCCTTGGGCGGCAACCCGTTTGCCGGCGCTACCGCCGTGTTGCGTTCCCCGTATCTGCTGGGCATCGCCCTGTTCGTGGTGTTGCTGGCCAGCGTCAGCACCTTCCTGTATTTCGAGCAGGCGCGCATCGTCAGTGAAACCTTCACCGATCGCACCCGGCAAACCCAGGTCTTCGGCCTGATCGATACGGTGGTGCAGGCCCTGGCCATCCTCACTCAGGTATTCCTCACCGGGCGCCTGGCCCGGCGCTTGGGCGTGGGGGTGTTGCTGGTGGCGGTGCCGCTGGTAATGGCTGCAGGTTTCCTGTGGCTGGCACTGGCCCCGGTGTTCGCGGTATTCGTGGTGGTGATGGTGGTGCGCCGGGCCGGCGAGTACGCGTTGGTGCGGCCAGGGCGAGAGATGCTGTTCACCGTGCTGCCCGCCGAGGACAAGTACAAGGCCAAGAACTTCATCGACACGGTGGTCTACCGAGGCGGCGATGCCCTCAGCGGCTGGGTCAAGCGTGCGCTGGACGTAATGGGTGAGCACCCGCAACTGGCGATGCTGATCGGCGCCGTGATTGCCTTGGGCTGGGCTGCGACCGGCAGCTGGCTGGGCCGCCGCCAGGCCCATCTGGATAACCCGCCGCACGACTGACAGGCGCACCAAATATGGCGTTGCCGCTTATTTAATGCCACCGGTCCGAACCCTTCGCAATAAACCGAATCCCGCGATATCGCCGAACTCCCAACCTGTGTACGGCAGCTTGCCGTGCATCCCGAAGTCATACGAGGTTTGAACACCATGGCCACTAAAGACAACAGCCGTACCGGCAACCAACAAGGCAGCCAGGGCGGTAACAAGAACCCAGGCAACTTCGCCAATGATAAAGAAAAGGCTTCCGAAGCCGGACGCAAGGGCGGCCAGTCCTCTGGCAAGGACATGCCACACGAGTCGGGCCGCAAGGGCGGCCGCTCGTAATTGACCGACGCGCAGTGCCGGGGTGACCTGGCACTGCAATCAGCCAAAAAAGGAGTACCCATGCGACTGACTCCACTGATCATCCTCATGGGCTCGCTGACTTTGGTCGGCGGCTGTTTCGACCGCGACAACGACCACCCGGGCAAGGACTCGGACCCAAGCAAGCCATCGCTGCAGATGCAGCAACCTGATACCAAACCGGCACCGCAGCCTGCACCCGACCCAGAACCGATGCCGGGGCAGAAACCGAGCCAGTAGGCCCACGAGGAGCACGGCATGAGGGTGATGAACCGCGACACCGCTCCAATTTTGCCAATGGCCGCCGAGCGGTCCAGCCTGCAACAGCGCTATCAGGCAATGCTGACAGGCCACGATGACGGCAGCGCCGCATGGCTCGACGAGCAACTTTCACGTGCTGCACGCTTGCCGGATGACCTGCCTGACTCACCTTCGAATTTGCCAGCCTGGAGCGCGAGGTGCGCTGCCGATGTCGCCGCCGGCTATGCCGACTACCTGGAGCAACGCCGGCAAGGCGCACCACGTCGCTTCTTTACCAGCCGCGCCCATGCCTTGTGGTTTCTGCAACAGGTTGCACCGACCAAAGCGGTGGATGGAGCCTGGCTGCACGGCACGCTGCACCACTGGGGCGACCCACGTTTCCACGGTTTGATCCGAACTTACCTGGAAGAGCTTGGCAATGGTGACCCGCGTTGCAACCATGTGCTGATCTACCAGCGTCTGCTAGGCCGCCTGGGGTGTGTAGAGGCGATGCCACTGGACGATTCACGGTATCTCCAGGGCAGCCTGCAACTGGCCCTGGGGCAGCATTGCAACACGCACCTGCCTGAGGTCATTGGCTACAACCTCGGCTATGAACAACCACCGCTGCACCTGCTGATCACCACCAACGAGCTGGCAGAACTGGGCATCGACGGCCACTACTTCCAGTTGCATGTGACGATCGACAATGCCGCCAGCGGCCACGCTCAGCTATCGCTTCAGGCCCTGCGCCAGCTCAGCCCCCAGCACGACCAGCAAGCGTTCTACGACAGGGTGCGCAACGGTTATCGCCTGAACGAGCTGGGTATTGCGGCAGCTGACCTGATCCGCCAGTTCGACCTGCAGGATGAACTGTTCGCGGCCCTGGAACGCAAGCGTGTTTACGGCCAGTTCATGCATGCCGACCGCTGCCGCCTGCAACAGCGCACCATCAATCAGTGGCTGGCCACACCTGGCGCCATGCCCGAATTCGTTGCCGCGTTGCAGGCCCAGGGCTGGATCGTGCGGGGCCAGGACCCGGCCCAGAGCCGCTGGTGGAAGCTGATCGAAGGGCCGGCGGCGGTGATGTTCGGCGTGTTCAACAGTTACGAGAAACAACTGTGGCACGACTGGATCGCCGACACCTGGCGCCCCACGATCCGCCGCGTAGCGCCCGGTAGCTGGGGCCTGCCCGAATCCCCGGGCGAATCACAAGGCGAAATGCCCAGTGAAGCACCCGCCGCATTGATCGGGCGCATGGCCGGCAACCGCCATGCCACACCTGAGGGCCTGGTGGCGACCCGGGCATACATTCGCACCACCGGGCTGCTTCAGGAGGAACCCCGCTGATGATGCTTGATGTCACACACGTCGAGGCCGACCAGGCGTTGCTGCAACTGGGCCAGCGGTTACGCGCCGACGGCTACCGATTTACCTGCGTGACCCCCGCGACCCACAGCCGCGTCAATGCCCGCGAGGGTTGCGGACAAGCCAGCAGCTTGCGCGACGTGTTCGGCTGGAGCCGACCCTTCGCCCCAGGCCTTGTATCAAATGATGAACTGCAGTTGCTCGAACGCGCGCAGGTGCTGGTGCCCAGGGGCGAACTGCTGGGTAGTTCGGTGCGCTGGTCCAGCCTCGACGACCTGCTGCTGGTGCATTCAGCGTTCCCCACCGACGCAAGCGATGCGGTGTTCTTCGGCCCGGACAGCTACCGCTTTGCCCAGGTCATCCGCCAGCACCTGCAGCACAACCCCATGCCGGTCGAGCATGCAGTCGATATTGGCTGCGGCAGCGGGGTGGGTGCGTTGCTGATCGCTCGCGCCGCCCGGCATGCGCAGGTCAGCGCCGTGGACATCAACCCCTTGGCGTTGCGCTACGCCACGATCAACGCGGCGCTGGCGGGGGTGAGCAATGTGTCGATAGCGCCCAGCGACGTACTGGACGGCATCAGCGGTACGTTCGACCTGATTGTCGCCAACCCGCCTTACATGCTCGACCGTAGCGCCCGCACTTACCGCCACGGCGGTGGCGCGCTGGGCGCCGAACTGTCGCTGCGCATCGTCGAGCAGGCATGTGAACGCCTGAGCCGCCACGGTACCCTGCTGCTATACACCGGCGTGGCCATTGTCGATGGCCGCGACGCCTTGCTCGAAGCAATCCGCTTGCGCCTGGCGGGGCCACAATGGGCCTGGGTGTACCGGGAGATCGACCCTGACGTGTTTGGCGAGCAACTGGCCGAGCCGGGCTACGAGCAGGTCGAACGCATCGCCGCCGTGGCGCTCACCGTAAGCCGTCATCGCTGAGGCAACATGGCCCGGGCCTGCACATTTGGCATCGAGGAGGAATACCTGCTGGTGAGGCTGGACTCAGGGCAGGTCCCTGCAACACCGTCACCTGCGGTAATAGGGCGTTGTCGCGAAGCGCTGGGCCAATATTTTGCCCAGGAAATGTTCCGCAGCCAGATCGAGCTGGCCTCGCCGGTGTTTACCCATCTTCACGAAGCGCGTGAGTTCTTCCAGCACAGGCGGCAGCGGCTGAGCATGGCGCTGGCAGAGGAGGGGATAGGCATTTACGGCGCAGCCAGCCACCCTAGCGCCGCCTGGCTGCGGCAGAAGGCCGCTGCCGCGGCACATTACAAGCAACTGTTCGATGACTACCGGCATGTAGCCCAGCGAAGCCTGCTCAACGGCTTGCATGTGCACGTTGGGGTTCCGGCAGGTTGTGACCGCATGCAGCTGATCAACCGCTTGCTGGTCTGGCTGCCGCTGTTGCTGGTGCTGAGCACCTCATCGCCCATGTGGGCTGGCCAGCGTACCGGCTACATGAGCTACCGCCGAGTGATTTGCGGGGAATGGCCGCACATGGGTTTGCCCGAGGCCTTGCCGGACTGGGCTGCCTATGAACGCTATCGCGCCCTGTTGCAGCGCACCGGTGCGCTGGCTGTGGATGGCGACTTCTGGTGGGCGATTCGGCCTTCGCGGCGTTTCCCGACCGTGGAGTTGCGTATCTGCGATGGCTGCCCGCAGCTGGAGGATGCCCTGTGCATCGCCGCGCTGTTTCGCCATTTGGTGGAGCACGCCATTACCGGTCGCCATGACCCGTTGCCCTGCAACCGCGAACTGCGCTGGATCGCCCAGGAGAACTATTGGCGCGCCATGCGCTATGGGCGCCATGCACAATTCATTGGTATGCACGAGCAACAGCCAGTCACGGCCGAAGGCTGGCTTGGCCAGTTGCAGGAGCAGGTGCCGGTCGACAGCGTGGATGCCGAGCGTGCCTGCCAGCATGCCCGGCACCTGCTGCGCGACGGCACCCATGCCGACCAGCAGTTGCACTGCCTGGCACAGGCCATCGAGGGCGGGCTCGGCAAGGCCCAGGCGCTGCAGGCGGTGGTGGCGGCCGGGACTTGCAATTAGCCGGGGTTGGCCGACAATGGCCGCGCCCCTTGCAGCCACGCGGAAACACCTGCTCCATGATGCTGATCAAGCAATTCCCCGACATTTCCCTGGATGACACGCTGTTCGTCTTCGCCCTCGAGGCCGAGGCTGGCGATGTCTTCACCGAGGTGAACACCGTGTTCACCGGCATTGGCAAAGTCAATGCGGCGATCGCACTGACCAAGGCGGTTGCAACCCGCAGGCCCAGACTTATCGTCAACCTTGGCTCGGCTGGCAGCCAGCGTCATGGCAAGGGCCAGGTGGTGTGCTGTAACCGTTTCGTACAACGCGACATGGACGTGACACCGCTGGGCTTTGCCCGTTACGAAACACCCTTGTCGGATATCCCGGTAGTCCTGGAACATGGCGCAGCAATCCCCGGCCTGCCGCTGGAAACCTGTGGCAGCGGTGACAGCTTCGAAATCAACCATGGCGACGCGCCTTATGACGTGGTCGACATGGAAGCCTATGTGCTGGCGTTGATCGCACGCGGCGAAGGCATTCCGTTTGTGTGCCTGAAGTACATTTCCGATGATGCCGGCAGCGATGCCGCCGGGGACTGGGCAGTGCAGGTGCACCTGGCGGCCGAGGCATTCAAGCGGGTGCTGTTCAGCCAGGTTTGAGCGCTGATCGAAAACGCGGTGGATGGCACCGGCGTTGCCGGTGTTCGCGGCTAGTGCCGGTCCCACAGCGCACCCGCTGACTTGCAATTGCTGTGCAAGGTAGTTGCTGCGACAGGGACAGGCATGGGTGAGAAGATTTAATGAGTCTGCCAGACCCCGTTGTTACGCTCGCAGTCGGTTCGTGCCTGGCCAAGGCTGGGAGTATCGTAGTAGTAGGTGATCACGCGGGCATCCTTGGGCAAAGCCGGCTTGTCGCCACCGACGGCTTTGGGATTGGCGAGCGCCTCCTGAGTCAAGGGCGCGATACAGCTGCCAACGCTGCCATCCTCACAGCGTTCTACCTTGCGCTTCTCGCTATTCAGCATGTCCTTGCTCTCGTTGCTGCACGACCAGTTGATCGCTTCCGCAGGCAGATTGCTGTAGCTGTAGCAGGTGTGCCGGTCCACCGGCGTTACCGCATCGCTGGATGAGCGGGTCAGCACATTGCAGGCTTCGGCCAGGGCTTGGCCACTGGCCAGGCTGGCAACCACCACCATCAGCACAGAAAAGCGCATTTTCCACCTCCAGGGCACAGGGCCCTCGTCAGGCCCTCATTGCGGTCCTGAATCGGTCGACTCGTGATGAGTAGCGGGGGTTCAACGCCCTTGACCAACGGACAGACCGACGCCGGGTTGAACTTTGTGGCCCCTGGCGTTTCCACCGCATATCAGGCTTTTGGAAGGTCAGCCTTGGCAGGTGGCCGGGCAGGGTGACGATGCCCAGTAGAGCAAGGGATGGCTGCCAACCCTGGAGGAAAGCATGGCCAGACATATCATTCATTTTACCGGGCCGATCAATTCGTCGACCTGTGGCAACCTGATCAATACCTGCTCGCGGGCGTTGCAACAGGGCGCCGGGATCCTGCAATTGAACATCGCCACCATGGGCGGCGAATGCAGTTACGGGTTTACCCTGTACAACTTCTTGCGGGCATTGCCGGTAGCGGTGCATACCCACAACCTGGGTACGGTGGAATCCATGGGTAATATCCTGTTCCTGGCGGGGGAGCGGCGCACGGCGTGCAGCTTCAGCAAGTTCCTGTTCCATCCGTTTCACTGGACCTTGCATGGTTCGGTTGACCATGCGCGGATGGCCGAATATGCAATGAGCCTCGATTACGATCTGGAGTTGTATGCGCAGATCGTTGCCGAACGGACCGAGGGTGCGGCGCAGGTGCTGGATGTGCCGCGATACCTGATGGCCCACCCGCGGATTCTGAGCCCACGCGAGGCCTTGGAGAACGGGATGATTCATGCCATCGACGAGATGCCGATCGAGGCGGAGTCAGTTCAGTGGAGTGTGCATGCCTAGCGTCTGCCTTGGCGGGCCTCTTCGCAGGTAAACCCGCTCTCGAAGGTTCGGCGAAAACATCCCGCGCAGCCTTAGCGGACTGACGCCGCAGTGGTTCTGTCGCAAGCCAGCAGCGAGCGGATAAGCGACTTGATCTCACCCTTGAGCCCGGGTGCCTGGTCCAGGTGGGCGAAGCGGTAATCGGCAATTTCATGCCGTGCCTTGGGCTGCGGTGCATCGGCAAACTCTGCTTCGAATACGTAGTGCATTCGTTCGGATGTCTCGTGGCGCATCAACAGGGTCAGGGAATCGGCCTGCAACCCGGTCTCTTCGAGCAATTCACGCTCTGCTGCCTGCATGGGCGTTTCGCCAGGTTCAATCTTGCCACCGGGAAGGGTCCAGGCGCCTTTGGACTTTCTCACCCATAACCATTTATGGGTTTGCTTGCCATGTCGGCAGATGATGGTGGCGCGGTCCTTGTTCAACTTCATCAGGCCTCCTGAGCGATGCGCTTGTTTTATGAGGATTCGGCCCTTGGCAGAAACAAACGTTGCGTTTAATCCGACGAACGGTCAAGGCAGGGATTTGTCCTTAAATCGCGCACCCCACGCAAACATTTTGTCGGCGTCCTTTTCGTGCCACTGGTCAGCTGCAGTCAAAAGCATTGAGCAGACCCGGCTATCGGCCGCTCGGAACAAAGGCAGGGCACATGCTCATGCGACCAGCCAATCCATCGCAAGGAGAAACCAAATGGCGCAGGACCAAGAGCGAACAAGCCGGCGCGGCGGCACCAAGGAAACCAACCCGGGCAACTTTGCCAACGATCGGGAACGGGCTTCGCGCGCGGGTCACAAGGGCGGGCAGGCTTCTGGCGGCAACTTCGCCAACGACCGCCAGCGTGCTTCGGACGCTGGGCGCAAGGGTGGCCAGAATAGCCACGGCAGCGGTCGTAGTCAGCAGTGAACACCCTTGCTGCCACGCAGCGATTCCGGGTTTGCCAACCCGGAATCGCCCATGACCTGGCCTGCTCTAGCACCCTGTAACGCCCGCTGGTGCCAATTGTTCGACAAAATTTTGAATCTTCTGGCGATGGCCTGATCAATCAGGGAGTCATCCATGGAGAAGAGGAGGCCCCCTGCGATGCCTAGCCCACAGCTTTACATCATCGATTACCAACTGCATGGCAAACCGCGCAGTTTCATCATTCGCCTGGAGCGCCTGGACAATGCCGAGGCCTGGCATTGGGCAAGTTGCGATGCGGGTATCGGCATCATTCCCAAGTTCGGGCGTGAGAAGATCAGGAAGATCAGCCGGCCGATGGCCGAACGCTACGGGATAACCGCCGTGAGCTGGCGAGTTTCGGGGAGCAAGCCGAACCAGTCGGTGGGCGACCCGGCGGCCACGGTCTAACCCGTCATCTGAGCGCCGGCAGCCCCTGACCAATGGTGTCAGCTGCCGGTGTACTTCACCGCAGCAGCCGTACGCGAGCTGACCCCAAGCAGCTTGAGCAGCGACGAGACATGTATGCGCACGGTAAACGGGGAGATATTCAGGGCCTTGGCAATTTCCTTGTTGGTCTTGCCCTGGGCAATCAGCCGGAGTACTTCTTGCTGACGGTGGGTAAGTTGCTCCACAGCACATTCGCCACCGAGGTTGGGCAGCAAGCCTGAGGGCGCATACCTGACCAGCACCTCGCCATTGCGAATGGCGAGGATTGCCGCACCTATCTCATCTGCGGCGATGCTTTTGCCGATGAACCCCTCGACTCCCGTAGCCATCACCTGCTCGACGATAGCGGGGTCGTCGACCATCGACACGATGATCAGCGTGGTGCGTCGAAACTGTTGGCGTAAACGCGCAAGGCACTGGATGTCCACCAGCCCGGGGAAACGCAGGTCGAGGATCAGGGTATCAGGTACCTCCCCGCAATCAGCCAAGGCCATTACTTCATCCAGGTTGCCGGCCTCTTCTATGCAGGCACCCGCAACCACGCGCTTTACGGTGCGCGCCAGGGCTTCCCTGAACAGCGGATGGTCATCCGCCACGATGATGCGACACGTCACGCCTGGCAACTCCCTGTAGCCGCGGGTGTAGAAGACCATGCTAATTTAGCAGCCTCGGAGAAAGGGTGCTGCCTACGGATGGCAGCAATGCGACCCCGTGCACAGGGAGGCTGGCTATGGAGCTGGACAAGAACAACGAACTCGATCAAGCCAACCTGCGCGTGATCGTCGCCTGCTGTGCGCTGGTCTACATGAGCGTGCTGGGCTTTCTGCCGGGCAGCTCGCCTGCGCCTTATCTGCCGGTCATCTACTACATCGTCACCTTTGTGCTGGTATCCATCGGTTTGCGCCAGGCCATTGCCCGTTGGCCCGGGAATTACCCTTGGCGACGGGTACTGGGCATGGTGCATGACTACACCGGTACCTGCTTCGGCCTGGTGGTAGGTGGCGAGGCGGCGTTGCCGATCTACGCGGTGATGGTGTGGGTGAACCTGGGCAACGGCATGCGCTTCGGCTCGCGCTACCTGGCGATTGCCACGGTGCTGGCGCTGGCGGCGTTGCTGGTGGTGTACCAGATCACGCCTTACTGGCAGGCCAACCCGTTCATGGTGTTGATGTTGCTTACCACCAGCACGGTCATCCCCGTGTATGCGCACCTGCTGCTGGAGCGCACGCGCAAGGCCTCTGAACAGGCTGCGGCGGCCAACCGCGAGAAATCCCGCTTCCTGGCGCAGGCCAGCCACGACCTGCGCCAACCGATTCACTCCATCGGCCTGTTCACGGCATGCCTGCGCGAGGCGCAGCTGGGCGAAGAGGAGCGGCGACTGGTGGACAGCATCGACCGCTCGCTGCTCAATGTATCGCAGCTTTTTCGCTCGATTCTCGACCTTTACACCCTGGACAACGGGCGCGTGCAACCGCGCAGCGAGACGTTCGCCCTGGGCGGATTTCTGGCGGAGCTGGTGCGTCAGAACACCGAGCCCGCCCGCTGGGCCGGGGTGGAGATACGCTTGCGGCCCTGCGCGTACTGGACGTGCACCGACCGCGGCATGCTGACGACCATGGTGCAGAACGTACTGTCCAACTGCTTCAAATATGCGGCGCATCGCCCGCTGCTGCTGGCGGTACGGCGCTGCGGCGAAGGCCTTGCCATCGTCGTTTATGACCAGGGGCGGGGCATAGACGAAGCGCATCAGCGGTTGGTGTTCGAAGAGTTCTACCGGGTACGCCAGGTACGCGACAACGATGTCGAGGGTGTGGGCCTGGGTTTGTCGATTGTGCGGCGGCTGGGGCATCTGATGGGCCTGAAAGTAAAGCTGCGTTCGCGGCCAGGCCACGGCACGGCGGTCAGCCTGCAAGGCTTGCCGCGCCTCGCCGCTCAGCCAGCCCAGGTTGTGGGTGAGCGCTCGCCGGCAGCGGCCGGCCTGCTTGGCGGCTTGCGGGTATGCCTGGTGGAAGACGACCACAATGTGCTGCGGGCGACCTCGGCGCTGCTGCAGCGCTGGGGGTGCGAAGTGGAGGCGCACAGTTCGCCTGCTGGCTTGAGCAGTGATTGTGAAGTGATCGTTGCCGATTATGACTTGGGGCAGGAGGCAACCGGGGTCGACTGCATCGACCGGTTGCGGGCCCAGCGCGGCTGGGACGTACCCGCGTTGATCATGACCGGGCATGACCCGGAGAAGATTCAGGCAGTGGTGCATGAGCGCAATATCGCCGTGCTTTCCAAGCCGGTACGCCCAGCTGAACTGCGTGCGGCCCTGCGCGCATTGCGCGAGGAGCCTGCGGCGCCGGCGCTTTAGACCGGCGCAAGGGCGCAGGGGCTGTGCGTGGGTTATTGCAGGATGACCGCCTGGCCTTCCTTCATGCAGGACGGCGTGGGCTCGTACAGGCCCATGCCGGCCACCGCGACGATGCCACCGCTGGGCATCTGGCACTCGTACCGGCCTTTGGCGGTGGTGGCGGTGTAGTAGGTGATGGTGCTGTCACTGCGCACGTCGGCGACGTTCGAAACCTTGGTGTTCAGAATGAACTCGGTGCGCTGCTTGAGCGTGTCTTCGGAGGGTTTGATGGTCTGGCAGCCGGCGACGCCGGCCAGGAGGGCGGCACTGAGGAGGAGCTTGAGGGCGTGCATGATGGGAGCTTCCTTGGCGTTGTTATCGCTGGACTATAACGCCGAGGGGCGAGGTGGGCGATTAGGGCAGATGTACGAGGTGGCCCTTGGCCTTTATGTAACCTGTGCGTGCCTGTTCGCGGTCCGATTTACCCGCGAAGAGGCACGCGAGGTCAACAAATCACTCAGGCTTTTTCAGCACCAAGGTCAGGATGTCATAGCTGGCCACCAGCTCACCCAGCTGGTTGGTCACCTCCACATCCCACGCCACCACACCCTGCGGCTGGCCCAGCGGGCTGGTCTTGCCCTGGTCGATCTTGCGCTTGCAGGTGAGGCGCGCCTGAATGGTATCGCCGATGCCCACCGGGTTGATGAAACGCAGGGTGTCCAGGCCATAGTTGGCCAGTACTGGTCCGGCGCCAGGCGAGACGAACAGGCCGGCAGCCGCCGACAGAACGAAATAGCCGTGAGCAATGCGTTTACCGAACTGCGATTCCTTGGCGGCGATTTCGTCGAAGTGCATGTAGAAGTGGTCACCCGACAGGCAGCCGAAGTTGACCAGGTCCGCTTCGGTGACGGTGCGGCGATGGGTGAGCAGGGATTCACCGATGCGCAGTTGCTCAAAGTAGCGGCGGAACGGGTGCACTTCAGTCTCGATCACTTCACCACCGCGTACGTATTCGCCAGTGACTGCCGTAAGCATGCTTGGCGAGCCCTGTACGGCGGCGCGTTGCAGGTAGTGCTTGACCGCGCGCAAGCCACCCAGCTCTTCACCGCCACCGGCCCTGCCTGGGCCGCCATGCTTGAGCTGCGGCAGAGGCGAGCCGTGGCCGGTGGATTCCTTGGCGGCTTCGCTGTCGAGTATCAGCAGGCGGCCATGCCACGCAGCCGCCACTGGAATGGCCTTGGCAGCGATGCGGCGGTCGGCGGTGACCAGTGTCGCCACCAGGCTGCCTTTGCCTCGGGCGGCCAGCGCCAAAGCTTCGTCGAGATCGTCATAGGCCATCAGCGTGCTGACCGGGCCGAACGCTTCGATATCGTGGGCGCCGCCTTCGGCATGCGGGTCGCGGGCCTGCAGCAGGGTCGGGGCAAAGAATGCGCCCTCGGCCACGCCCTCGCCACGCGGAGCAAAGCCATCGCTGGCGCCGAACAGCTGATCACAATTTTTTAGCAGGCTGCGCACCCGCTCGGCCACGTCGTGCTGCTGGTCGTGAGAGGCCAGGGCGCCCATGCGTACGCCTTCCAGCGACGGGTCACCCACTACCACCTTGCTCAAACGCTCGCGCAAGCGCGTGGCAACGGCGTCGATGTGTTTGGCCGGCACGATGGCGCGGCGGATGGCGGTGCACTTCTGCCCGGCTTTGGTGGTCATTTCACGCACCACCTCCTTGATGTACAGGTCGAACTCTTCGCTGTCTGGCGTTACGTCCGGGCCGAGGATGGCGCAGTTCAGCGAGTCGGCTTCAGCGGTGAACGGTACCGAATTACGTATCAGGTTGGGGGTGACGCGCAATTTGGCGGCGGTATCGGCGGAACCGGTGAAGGTCACCACGTCCTGGCCTTGCAGGCGGTCGAGCAAGTCGCCGGTGCTGCCGATCACCAGTTGCAGGCTGCCCTCTGGCAGCAGGCCGGAGGCGTTCATCAGGCGTACGACGGCTTCGGTCAGGTAGCTGGTGGAAGTGGCCGGCTTGACGATGCACGGCATGCCCGCCAGGAAGGTCGGGGCGAACTTCTCCAGCATGCCCCAGATGGGGAAGTTGAAGGCGTTGATGTGCACCGCCACCCCTGCGCGCGGCACCAGGATGTGGCTGCCGGCAAAGTGACCTTGCTTGCCCAGCGGGATGGCCGGGCCCTCGTGCACCAGATTGCCCGACGGCAGCTCGCGGCTGCCGATGCCGGCATAGGCGAACAACGTGGCGTTGCCGCCTTCGATGTCGATCCAGCTATCGGCACGTGTGGCGCCGCTATGGTGCGACAGGGTGTACAGCTGTTCCTTGCGTTCGGCCAGGTACAGGGCCAGCGCTTTCAGGCGTGCAGCGCGTTGCTGGAAGTCCATGGCCATCAGGCTGGCCAGGCCGCGAGCACGGGCGAAGTCGACGGCTTCGGCGAAGTCCGGGCGCTCTTCGTGGCTGTAGGCCAGTACGTGGCCGTCGAGGGCGCTGCGCAGGGCCTGGGCGCCGTGCTGGCCGAGCCAGCGGCCGGCGATGAAGCTTTGCAGGGTAGGGGCGGCAGACATGCTGTTCTCCATGCTGTTCAAATGTAAGGGGGCGCTGTTACCACAGCGCCAGGGTGTAGCCGATGATCAGGCGGTTTTCGTCCACGGCGTTGGTCAGGCCATTGCCGGAACGGAAGGTGACGTTGCGCCAGCGCAGGCTGACGTCCTTGAACGGGCCGCTCTGGATGACGTAGGTGATGTCGGTGTCGCGCTCGCGCTCGCGGCCGTTGCTGACGGTGGCGGTTTCGGCGTGGCGGCCGTCGGTGTAGCGGGTCATGAAGCTCAGACCAGGGATGCCCATCGCGACAAAGTCGTAGTCATAGCGCACTTGCCAGGAGTCCAGCCCGGCGCGGGTGAAGGTGTTGTAAGTGACCAGGTTGACGGTGAACGGGTCCCCGCCGTTGACGAACGGGAAGGCACTGTCGCCCGACATCTGTTGCCAGGTGGCGGTGAACTTGTGCGCCCGCACGCCGAGGGTGAACATGGCGTTGAAGTTGCGGTTGTCGATGTTGCCGGCACGTTCGGCGCCATCGTTGCGGCTGTCGAAGTAGCGCAGGTCGCTGCGCAGGCTCACGCCTTCGCTCAACGGGCGGGTATCGATCAGGCCGACGAACTGCTGGCGGTAGATGTCCTCGAGCTTGGCGTAGTAGTAGCTGACGCTGGTTTGCGGGGTGATGGCGTAGCTGCCACCGCCAAAGTCCAGGTGGTCACTGCTGGCAGCGCCGTAGCCGATGTCGTCGCGGCCCGAGGAGTCGCGCAGGTTGGCCTTGGTCAGGCGGCCGGCGTTGAAGGTGAGGCCATCCACATCCTGGCTGGTCAGCAGGCCGCCCTGGAAGGTGGACGCCAGCAGGCGGGTGTCGTTGTAGACCACCACCGGCAAGATTGGCTGCAAGGTGCCCAGGCGCAGGGTGCTTTTGGACACGCGGATTTTGCCGGTCACGCCCAGTTCGCTGTAATCATCAACCGGTTCATGGCTGTTCGGGCCGAAGGGCAGCAGCCCGGTATTGCGGCGGTCGCGGCTGGAGTCGAGCTTGATACCCAGCTGGCCCATGGCGTCAACGCCAAAGCCGACCGGGCCCTCGGTGAAGCCGGACTCAAGCTTGGCGGTAAAGCCCTGGCCCCATTCCTCTGCCTTGGCCTGCGGGGCGTTGCTCTGGCGAAAGTCGCGGTTGATGTAGTGGTTGCGCAGCTCCAGGCGTGCGTGGCTGTCGCCAATGAAATCGGCCATCGCCGGCACTGGCAACGCAAGGGTGGCCAGGCAGGCAGCTGACATGAAGTGTGTGCGGTTCATTGTTGTTGTTTTACCCGACATGGTTGTTCGTCCTTGAAGTCAGTGCTTGCTGGCGCCGGCAGCGCCGATACCGGTCATGGAACGGATGAACTGGGCCAGGTAGCGGCCTCGCTCTTCACTGGCACGTTCGGAGCTGTCGGTAACCGAGAACACCCACGCACTTAGGAATGCCAGGCTCATGGAGAACAACGCCGGGTTGCTGTACGGGAACAGCGCTTTCTCGTGATGCAGCACGTTGACCCACACTGCCGGGCCGAGTACCACCAGCAGCACCGCCGACGCCAGGCCGGCCATGCTGCCGCACACCGCGCCGCGAGTGGTCAGGCCCTTCCAGAACATCGAAAGGAGCAGTACCGGGAAGTTCACCGAGGCCGCCACCGCCAGCACCAGGCCGGAGAGGAAGGCAATGTTCTGCGACTCGAACATCAGGCCGAGCAGCACCGCCAGCAGGCCGATCAGCAGGGTGGCGATACGCGATACGCGCATTTCCTCCTGCTCGGTGGCCTTGCCTTGGCGGATCACGCAGGCATACAGGTCGTGGGAGACCGCCGATGCGCCGGACAGCGCCAGGCCGGCGACCACGGCCAGGATGGTGGCGAATGCCACGGCTGAGATGAAGCCAAGGAACAAGTTGCCACCGACAGCCTGGGCCAGGTGCACGGCGATCATGTTGCCGCCGCCAATGATTGCACCGGTGGCGTCGCGGTAGGACGGCTCGGTGCCGACCATGACGATGGCGCCGAAGCCGACGATGATCAGCAGCAGGTAGAAGTAACCGATGAAACCGGTGGCGTAGAACACGCTCTTGCGGGCTTCCTTGGCATCACTGACGGTGAAGAAGCGCATCAGGATATGCGGCAGGCCGGCAGTGCCGAACATCATGCCCAAACCGAGGGAAATGGCATCCACCGGGTTGGACAACAGGCCGCCCGGGGCCATGATGGCCTGGCCCTTGGCATGCACGGCCACGGCGCTGGCGAACATGGCCTCGGTGCTGAAACCAAAGTGCTTGAGCACCATGAACGCCATGAAGCTGGTGCCCGACAGCAGCATCACCGCCTTGATGATCTGCACCCAGGTGGTGGCGAGCATGCCGCCGAAGGTAACGTAGGCAACCATCAGTACGCCAACCAGCATTACGGCGTACAGGTAGCTGATGCCGAACAGCAGCTCGATCAGCTTGCCGGCACCGACCATCTGCGCCACCAGGTACATCAGTGCCACGACCAGGGTGCCGAACGCCGAAGTCAGGCGCACCGGGGTTTGTGCCAGGCGGTAACTGACTACGTCGGCAAAGGTGTACTTGCCCAGGTTGCGCAGGCGTTCGGCGATCAAAAACAGAATGATCGGCCAGCCGGCCAGCACGCCCAGCGCATACAACAGGCCGTCATAGCCGTTCATGAACATCATCGCGGAAATGCCCAGGAAGGAGGCGGCGCTGATCATGTCGCCGGCAATCGCCAGGCCGTTCTGCATGCCGGTCAGGCCCCCGCCGGCGGTATAGAAGTCGCTGGCCGAGCGGGTGCGCAAGGCAGCCCAGCGAGTGACCAGCAGGGTGAAGCAGACGAACACCATGAACATCGAGATGGCAGTCCAGTTCATTGTGCGCACTCCTGCTTGACCTTTTCGTTGAGCGGGTCGAGCACATTGTTGGCGCGGTGCACGTAGATGCCGGTCAGGGCAAAGGACAGCAGCACCATCAGCACGCCCACCAGCATGCCGACGGTAGTCACACCGCCGCTGAGGGACTGGCCAAGGGTGCTGGGAGAGAACGCCACCAGCAGGACGAAGCCGTAGTAGATCACCAGCATGGCCAGGGTCAGGCTGCCGTTGAGACGGCGTTTACGCCGCACCAGGTGCTGGAAATCGGGGTGGTTGGCGATGCTTTCTATGCGTTCGGGTGTCATGGCAAGCGATCTCTTTGTTTTGTAATTGTTTTGTTGAGGTCACGCGGGTGTTGCAATAGGTACTGCGAGTGCGGTCCTTGTGGGAGCGGCCTTGCGTCGCGATAGGGCTGCGCAGCAGCCCCGGCAGTTTGTGATCAGGGCCAACATCCAGGGGCCGCGTTGCGGCCCTTTCGCGACACAAGGCCGCTCCCACAAGGGCTGCGTGCACAGTTCAGAGCTGGTCGAAATCGAGCACCACCTTGTCGCTCACCGGGTAGGTCTGGCACGACAGCACGTACCCGGCCGCCACTTCGTAGTCTTCAAGCGCATGGTTGCTGTCCATTTCCACTTCGCCCTCGATCACCCGGCACTTGCAGGTGGAGCACACGCCGGCCTTGCACGAGTAGGGCAGCTCGGCGCCGATGGCGTTGCCGGCGTCCAGCACGTTCTGGGTGTTGCGTGGCAAGTCGAAGGTGAGGGCGCGGCCGTCGCTGATCACGGTGATGTGGCTGAGCGCGGAATCCACCTGGCGCGCGGCCTCACGGGCTTCGCGGCGGGTTTCGCTGCCGGCGGCGGCGAACAGCTCGAAATGAATGCGCTCCTTGCCCAAGCCATTGGCCTGCAGGCTGTCACGCACGGTTTCGGTCATCGCCTGTGGGCCGCAGATGAAGGCCGCGTCCAGGCCTGGAACGTCCAGCCAGCGCGAAAACAGCTGGCCGCACTTGTCGGCATCGATGCGACCGTTGTACAGGTCGACATCCTGTTGCTCGCGGCTGAACACGAAAATAAGGTTCAGCCGGTCGAGGTAGCGGTTTTTCAGGTCTTCGAGCTTGTCGCGAAACAGCGCCCCAGAGCTGGAACGGTTGCCATACAGCAAGGTGAAGCGGCTGTGCGGCTCGCTGTCCAGGGTGGTGCCGATAATCGACAGGATTGGGGTAATGCCGCTGCCGACGGCCACGCCCAGATAATTGCCCTGGCGGGCAGGGTCCAGCGGCACGAAGAAGCTGCCCGATGGCGGCATCACCTCCAGTTGCTGGCCGGCCTTGAGCACTTCATTGGCAAACGCCGAGAAACGCCCGCCTGGCACGCGCTTGACGGCCACGCGCAGCTCGCCGTCCTGCACGGCGCTGCAGATAGAGTAAGAGCGGCGGACCTCTTCGTTGTCCAGTTGCGTACGCATGACCAGGTACTGGCCCTGGGTAAAGCGGAACTGCGCCTGCAGGTGCTCGGGCACGTCGAAGGCAATCGAAACCGCATCACGGGTTTCGTTGCGCACTTGCTTGATGGTCAGGCTGTGAAACTGGCTCATGGCGTTCTCCACGGCTCAAATGCATTTGAAATAGTCGAACGGCTCCAGGCACTCGCGGCAGCGGTACAGCGCCTTGCAAGCGGTGGAGCCGAACTGGCTGAGCAATTCGGTATGGGCGCTGCCGCACTGCGGGCAGCACACCTGGGGCGTTTCACCTAGCAGGCTGCGCTTGCTGGCGCTGCCTTGCGGCGGGGCGATGCCGTAGAGGCGCAGGCGCTCGCGGCCCAGCTCGCTGATCCAGTCGGTGCTCCACGCCGGGGTCAACCGGCGTTCAAGATCCGGTGCGGGGAAGCCCGCCTGCTCCAGCGCCTGGCGGATGTCACCCTCGATCACCTCGGTTGCCGGGCAGCCGGAGTAGGTCGGCGTCACCACCAGGTGCAGGTGGCCGGCGCGCCAGTCGAGGTCGCGGACTATTCCCAGGTCGACCACGCTGACCACAGGCACTTCCGGGTCCATGACCTGGGCCAGGACCTCCCAGGCACGGGCCAGGTCGTCGCCGCGTGGCGGCCGCGCGCCACGGTCGCCGGCAATCAGCTCACCAGGTTGCATCGGGGTAAGCCCTTGGCAGGAACTGCATCTCGGCCAGCAGCAGGCCCAGGTGCTCGGTGTGCAGGCCTTTGCGACTGTCCAGGTAGAAGTGGCTGGCCGCCTTGGGCAGCGGCAGGTCGACCGAAGCGAAAGTCTCGCTCACCTGTTTGAGCCACGCAGCACCCACGGTGGCCGGTTCGGCGGCAATACCCGCTTCGGCCAACTGCACCTCGTTGTCGCTGGCGGCCGTCAGTTCGACGGTGAAGCGCCACAGTGCCGCAATGGCGGCGAGCATGCGTTGGCGGCTTTCTTCGGTACCGCCCCCCATGCGCTGCACCCACTCGCTGGAACGGCGCAGGTGGTAGGTGACTTCCTTGAGTGCCTTGGCGGCGATACCGGCGATACGCTCGTCGCGGGACCCGACCAAGCCCTGTAGCACGGCGAAGTGCCAGGCGTCGTAGAGGAACTGCTTGGTCATGGTCACGGCGAAATCACCGTTGGGTTGCTCGACCAGCAGCAGGTTGCGGTAGGCGCGCTCGTCTCGGCGGAAGGCCAGGGCGTCGGCGTCGCGACCGTCGTCAAGCAGTTCGGCTGCGTATTCCAGCCAGTTGCGCGCCTGGCCGACCAAGTCGAGGCCAACGTTCATCAGAGCCAGCTCTTCTTCGATGGCAGGGGCGTGGCCACACCATTCGCAGAGGCGCTGGCCTTGGACCAGGGCACTGTCGCCGAGCAGCAGCAGGTAAGGGATCAGGGCTTCGTTGTGCATGGCCAACCTCACATGTGTCCGACTTCATCGGGCAGCTCGTAGAAGCTGGCATGGCGGTAGACCTTGTCGTCCGACGGAGCGAACAGCGGGTCTTTTTCGTCAGGGGAGGAGGCGGTGATCAGCGCCGAAGGCACCACCCACAGGCTGACGCCCTCGCTGCGGCGGGTGTACAGCTCGCGGGCATTTTCGATGGCCATGGCGGCATCGGCGGCGTGCACGCTGCCGACATGCTTGTGGTTAAGGCCGTGCTTGCTGCGCACGAACACTTCGTAGAGGGTCCAGACAGACATTTTCGATCTCCGCATCAATCGCCGCTCAGGCGGCGTTCTTGTTCTGTTGCTTGCGCGCGTAGGCCACGGCGGCCTCGCGTACCCAGGCGCCGTCCTCGATGGCCTTGCGGCGGGTGGCGACACGTTCCTGGTTGCACGGGCCGTTGCCCTTGATCACCTCGTAGAACTCGTCCCACTGGATTTCGCCGAAGTCGTAGTGACCGCGCTCGGCGTTCCACTTCAGTTCAGGGTCGGGGGCCGTGCAGCCGAGCAGTTCGAGCTGCGGCACGGTCTGGTCGATGAAGCGCTGGCGCAGTTCATCGTTGGTCTGGCGCTTGATCTTCCAGGCCATGGACTGGGCGCTGTTCGGGGAGTGTTCGTCGCTGGGGCCGAACATCATCAGCGATGGCCACCACAGGCGATTGATCGCGTCCTGGACCATGTCGCGCTGGGCCTGTGTGCCGCGACGCATCATGGTCAGGAGCATTTCGTAGCCCTGGCGCTGGTGAAAGCTCTCTTCCTTGCAGATACGGATCATTGCGCGGGAGTAGGGGCCATAGGAGGTGCGCTGCAGCACTACCTGATTGACGATTGCGGCGCCATCCACCAGCCAGCCCACTGCGCCCATGTCGGCCCAGCTGAGGGTGGGGTAGTTGAAGATGCTCGAGTACTTGGCCTTGCCGCTGTGCAGCTTGGCGATTTCTTCGTCGCGGTCGGCGCCCAGGGTTTCCATGGCGCTGTACAGGTACAGGCCGTGGCCGGCTTCATCCTGGATCTTGGCCATCAGTTGCAGCTTGCGCTTGAGGCTAGGGGCACGGGTGACCCAGTTGCCTTCGGGCAGCATGCCGACGATTTCCGAATGGGCGTGCTGGGAGATCTGCCGGATCAAGGTCTGGCGGTAGGCCTCGGGCATCCAGTTCTTGGCTTCGATCTTGATTTCGGCGTCGATCTTTTCCTGGAAGTTGCGTTCCTCGGGGGACATTTCTTCCAGCGACTTGACGCGCTTGACTCCGGTTTCCACTAGCTGTGCGTACATGTGCTGCGACTCCTGCTAAGGCATGAGTCATTTGTAAGCGATACAAAACATAACGTCAAACAGTTTCATGTGTATCAGATAAGATTTGTGTATCGCTTTTTGGCCTCTTCGCGGGTAAACCCGCTCCCACAGGGGTTGCGCGGCGCCTGTAAGCGCGCATAAGACGCAAAAAAAAGCCCCGGACAATGCCGGGGCCGAAAAGGCAGCCGAATAACTCAGCTGGCCAACCGTTTGTCGTACACGTGGCAAGCCTTGCCCTCGGAGCGCTTGAGCGTGCCGCAAGGCTGCAGGTGCACCTGGGTGCTGATGCCGATGTAGGTCTTGATCTGTTTGCTCAACTCCCCGATAACCAGCTTGCGCTGGCCCTCATCAAGGTGCTGGCACTCCGCACGCAATTCAACATGCACCTCAACACTGTCCAGGTTGCCATTGCGATACAGATGAATCTCATATAGCTCGGAAAGCTGTTTTATTTTCAGCACCTGCTCCTCGATCTGGGTCGGGAACACGTTGACGCCGCGAATGATCAGCATGTCGTCGCTGCGCCCGGTGATCTTGCCTATACGCCGCATCGGCCTGGCGGTACCGGGCAGCAGGCGGGTGAGGTCGCGGGTGCGGTAGCGCACCATCGGCAGCGCCTCCTTGCTTAGCGAGGTGAACACCAGTTCGCCCAGCTGGCCGTCTGGCAAAACCTGGCCGGTGACCGGGTCAATGATCTCGGGGTAGAAGTGGTCCTCCCAGATGGTCGGGCCGTCCTTGGTCTCGATGCACTCCATCGCCACCCCGGGGCCCATGATTTCCGACAGGCCATAGATGTCGAGGGCATCGATACCCAGGCGCTGCTCGATCGAGCGGCGCAGTTCATCCGTCCACGGCTCGGCACCGAAAATGCCCAGGCGCAGCTTGAGGTCATGCGGGTCGATGCCCTGGCGCTCGATCTCGTCGGCCAGGTTGAGCATGTAGGATGGCGTTACCATGATGATGTCGGGCTGGAAGTCGCGGATCAGCTGCACCTGCTTCTCGGTCTGGCCCCCGGACATCGGGATTACCGTGCAGCCCAGGCGCTCGGCGCCGTAATGCGCGCCAAGCCCCCCGGTGAACAGGCCGTAGCCGTAGGAAACGTGCACCTTGTCGCCCTTGCGTCCGCCAGCCGCGCGGATCGAACGGGCGACCACATTGGCCCAAGTATGAATGTCGTTCTGCGTATAGCCGACGACTGTGGGCTTGCCGGTGGTGCCACTGGAAGCATGCAGGCGGACCACTTCCTCCTGAGGTACGGCAAACATGCCGTAAGGGTAGTTGTCGCGCAGGTCGTTCTTGCCGGTGAAGGGGAACTTCGCCAGGTCTTCCAGGCACGTGAGGTCGTCGGGGTGGGCGCCGCATTCGGCAAAGCGCTGGCGGTACAGCGGCACATTGTCGTAGGCGTGCTTCAGGCTCCAGCGCAGGCGCTCCAGCTGGTGCTGGCGCAGGGCGTCGACACTGGCGGTTTCCATCGGGTCCAACAGGGCACGGTCGGCATCATGGTACATGTTCATGGCTTCACTCGAATTGTTCTTGTACGCCGCGCGCCAGCGGTTGCGGGCCACGCGGTGAGTGTCATGAGCGCAGCATATACGGCTGCGTTCGGTTCGGTAACAGGCTGATGGTCTGATCCGCTCAGAGGCGCTCGATGACCATGGCTATGCCTTGGCCAACCCCGATGCACATGGTGCAAAGGGCATAGCGGCCGGCGGTTTCTTCCAGTTCGTGTAGCGCGGTGGTCACCAGGCGTGCACCGCTCATGCCCAGCGGATGGCCGAGGGCGATGGCTCCGCCATTGCGGTTGACCCGGGGGTCGTCGTCGGCCATGCCCAGCTCGCGCAACACTGCCAAGCCCTGGGCGGCGAACGCTTCGTTGAGCTCGATGACGTCCAGGTCGGCCAACGACAATCCCGTAAGCTCAAGCACCTTCCGGGTTGCGGGTACCGGGCCGATGCCCATCAGCCGCGGCTCAACCCCGGCCACCGCCATGCCGACGATACGGCCGCGGGCTTTCAGGCCATGGCGCCGGGCAGCGGCGCTGCTGGCCAGCAGCAGGGCACAGGCGCCGTCGTTGACGCCGGAGGCATTGCCGGCGGTGACGCTACCGCCCTCACGGAATGGCGTGCCGAGGCGGGCCAGCTGTTCCAGCGTCGTGTCGCCGCGCGGATGCTCGTCGTGCTCCACCCGTTTGGCCGGGCCTTTACGCTGCGGGATCTCGACCGGGACGATTTCTTGCGCCAGGCGGCCGCGGGCCTGGGCAGCGGCCGCCTTGTGCTGGCTGCGCAGGGCGAAGGCATCCTGATCAACGCGGGAAATGCCAAACTGTTCGGCCACGTTCTCGGCAGTTTCCGGCATCGAATCGGTGCCGTAGGCAGCCTTCATCAGTGGGTTGACGAAGCGCCAACCAATGGTGGTGTCGAACAACTCCGCTGCGCGGCCGAACGCCTGCTCCGACTTACCCATCACGAAGGGTGCTCGCGACATCGACTCAGCGCCGCCAGCCAGCATCAGCCCGGCTTCACCGCAGCGCAGGGCGCGGGCCGCGTTGCCGATGGCGTCCAGACCGGAACCACACAGTCGGTTGATCGTGGTCCCGGGCACTTCCATCGGCAGCCCGGCCAGCAGGCTGGCCATGTGCGCCACGTTGCGGTTGTCTTCGCCGGCCTGGTTGGCACAGCCGAGGATCACGTCGTCGACCGCTTTCCAGTCAAGCTCGGGGTGGCGCTGGATCAAGGCCTTCAGCGGGATGGCGGCGAGGTCGTCGGCACGTACACCGCTCAAGGCCCCGGCATAGCGGCCAATGGGGGTGCGCACGGCGTCGATGATCAGGGCGTCGGCGAGGGTGTGTTCAGTCATCTTGCGTCTCCTGCGCCAGCACGGTGCCGCGCACTTTGTAGGATTTGCCATGGAACATCGCCACCAGCTCACCGCGCTGGTTGTGGATGCGCACGTCGTACAGGCCGGTGCGGCCTTTGCGGCTGACCTCGCTGGCGTCGGCGGTGAGCACGTCATCGCGCCATGCCGGGGCCAGGTAGTCGATGCTACAGCCCAGTGCCACGGTGGCCTGGTCGTAGCTATTACAAGCGAAGGCAAAAGCCGAATCGGCCAGGGCGAACAGGAAGCCGCCATGGCAGGTGCCATGACCCTGGATCATGTCGGCGCGTACCGGCATGCGCAGGCTTGCCCGGCCCGGGCCGGCATCCAGCAGGCTGATGCCCAGGCCCTGAGTGGCCGAGTCGCGGGCATACATGGCGTCGGCACAGGCGTGTGCCAGTTCGAGTTCAGTCATGCAGGGTGCCTCCTTTGGCCTCGCAGCGACGTAACAACAGGGAAGGGCGGTAGCGGCTCTCGCCATAGCTGCGCTGCAGGTTGTCGAGCACACGCAGGGTGTGGGCAATACCGATGTTCGTCGCCCAGGCCAGCGGGCCACAGGGGTAATTGACCCCGGCGCGCATGGCCAGGTCGATGTCGGCGGCGCTGCCGACGCCCTGCAGCACGGCATCGGCGGCCTCGTTGGCGAGCATTGCCACGGTGCGCAGCACCACCAGGCCGGGCAGGTCGGCGACCGCAGTGACCTTGAGGCCGGCCCGCTGCAGCAGGGCCACCGCCTGGTCGCGGGCGCTTTCGGTGGTATCGCCCGACCAGCTGACGGCAATCCGCGAGGCAGTGCTGTAGTCCAGCGCGAGGTCGAGCAGCACCAGGTTGCGCAGCCCATCTTCACGGGCGCGCTGGCTGGCGAGGCGGCCATCGGACAATGCCAGGGTGGCATCACCGACCTGGATCACGCCGCTACCGGCACGCTGGGTTACGACGATGCCGTTCTGGCGCAGGCGTTCGACCAGTGGCTGCAGCACACCCAGTTGCCCCTCGATAACGCAGGCTTCGGCCTTGGTGGAACTGTGCAATTCGGCCGGTGCAGGGCGCTCGGCGCCTTCGGCGTAGCTATAGAAGCCTTGCCCAGTCTTGCGGCCGAGGCGGCCGGCATCCACCAGCTCTTTTTGCACCAGTGAAGGCTGGAAGCGAAAGTCCCCATAGAAAGCATCGAACACCGAGCACGTAACGGCGTAGTTGACGTCGTGGCCGATCAGGTCGGTAAGCTCGAACGCCCCCATGCGGAAACCACCCGCATCGCGAAGCAGCGCATCAAGGCTGGCGCAGTCCGCTGCGCCTTCCTGTAGCAGGCGCAGGCTCTCGGCATAAAAAGGCCGTGCCACACGGTTTACGATAAAGCCCGGTGTCGAGCGCGTGTGCACCGGCTGTTTGCCCCAGGCCTGGGCGGTGTCGTAGATACACGCGGCCACGGCCGGTTCGGTTGCCAGGCCTGACACCACCTCGACCAGCGCCATCAGCGGTGCCGGGTTGAAGAAGTGCATGCCAACCACTTGCTGCGGGCGTGCAAGGCCGGCAGCCAGGCTGGTAATGGACAGCGACGAAGTGTTGCTGGCAATGATGCAATCAGCCGAGCACAGGGTTTCTAGCTGGCTGAAGAGCGCCTGCTTGACCTGCAGGTTCTCGACGATGGCCTCGATCACCAGGCCGGCATCAGCCAATGCTTCGAGCGTGTCGACCGGGCACAGCCGAAGGCTGATCATTTTGCGCTCGGCGGTCAGCAGCTTGCCTTTTTCCACGAGCCGGGCGAGTTGCCGTTCAATACCGGCCACTGCCTGGGCGGCAGCCCCCGGGCGGTTGTCGTAAAGCTTCACCGGGTGACCGGCCTGGGCGGCGACCTGGGCGATGCCGGCGCCCATGGCGCCGGCACCGATCACCGCTACTTGCACGCTGCTTGCGAGTGCGGCCATGTTCAGCGCCCCTTGAAAGCGGGTGTGCGCTTGTTCATGAAGGCGCTCACGCCTTCACGGTAATCTTCGCTGCGCCCGGCCAGGCGTTGCAGGTCGCGCTCAAGTTCCAGCTGTTCATCGAAGCCGTTGTCGAAACTGGCATTGAGGCTGCGCTTGATCAGGGCCAGTCCGTAGGTGGGCTGGGTGGCGAGCTGGCGGGCGAGGGTGAGGGCTTCGTCGCGCAGTGCGGCATCGTCCACCACGCGGTGGATCAGCCCCCATTGCTGGGCTTGTTCGGCACCAAGCCGCTCGCCCAGCATGGCCAGCGCTTTGGCCCGCGCCATGCCGACCAGGCGCGGCAGCAACCAGGTACCACCAGAGTCCGGCACCAGGCCGATCTTGCAAAAAGCCTGAATGAAGCTGGCCGATCGGGCGGCCAGCACCAGGTCGCAGGCCAGCGGGATATTGGCACCGGCGCCGGCGGCCACACCGTTTACCGCACAGATCACCGGCAGCGGCAGGTCGCGCAGGGTGCGCACCAACGGGTTGTAGAACTTGTCGATCGATTCGCCCAGGTCAGGCACCTCGGCGCCTGGGGCGACGTTACGGTCGGACAGGTCCTGGCCGGCGCAAAAGCCGCGGCCCTCAGCCGTCAGCAGCAACACCCGCGCCTCACTGCTCTGGCGAACCTGCTTGAGTGCTTCGCGCACTTCCAGATGCATGGCGGTGTTGAAGCTGTTCAGCTGCTCGGGGCGATTCAAAGAAAGGAGGGCGACGCCGTCCTCGATGGAAAACAGGATGTGCTGGAAAGTCATGACAGACTCGCTCCGTCAGTCGAGGGGTAAATGATCAGCGGCCGTGGAAGCGCGCCGAGCGCTTTTCCTGAAAGGCCCGAATGCCTTCGTCACGGTCGGCGGTGCCGGCCAGCAGGGTGAATGCATGGCGTTCGAAGCGCAGGCCACTGGCCAGGTCGGTATCACCGGCCTTGAGCAGCGCCTCTTTTGCCAGGCGCACTGCCAGCGGCGCCTTGGCGGCGATGCTGCGGGCGATCTGCATGGCGCGTTCTACGGTGAATTCGGGCTGGGTTATTTCGCTGACCAGGCCGGCCTGTTGGGCGTGACGGGCAGTGATGGCTTCGCCCGTCAGCACCATCTGCATGGCCAGCGGCTTGCCGACGGCACGCAACAGGCGCTGGGTACCGCCGGCACCGGGGATGATGCCGAGGTTGATCTCCGGCTGGCCGAAGCGGGCGTCGGTACCGGCGATGACGATGTCGGCACACATCACCAATTCGCAACCGCCACCCAGGGCGTAGCCGTTGACTGCAGCAATCAGCGGCTTGGCAAAGGCGGCGATGCGTTGCCAGTGGGCTACTCGAGGGTCGTTGAGGATGCCGACCAGGTCGCGCTCGGCCATTTCGCGGATGTCAGCGCCTGCGGCGAACGCCTTGCGGCTGCCGGTGAGCACCACAGCGCCGGTCTGGTCATCCCGGGCGGCTGCGTCCAGCGCAGTGGCCAGCTCTGCCAGTAGCTCGGTGCACAGGGCGTTCAGTGCCTCGGGCCGTTGCAGGGTAATGAGCTGAACGCCGTGTTCCGGCGCCTGCACATCGAGATATCGCGGCATGTCGGTTTCCTCTGGCTGCACGCACGGCACATCGTGGGGCCGGCATTTCTTGGAATTGTTTGCAGGGGCGTGACGCTGGATCACGACCAGGTGGGGTCAGTATATGCATTACGCGATACGTAAATGCAACATCGAAAATTGTTTCATGTATCTCTTCGTGCGAATGATAGTATTGCTGTCGTGCATTGCAACTGCCGATTCGGCGCTGATTATCGCGAAATCGCTGATCTTATGGCTAGGTTTGCAGCGGAAACCTAGCCAATATAAAGCGATACACGACTACGCCGATTGACGATTAAATATTTTTTGATACAAGATCAGGTGCCATTTCAAATCATTTCTGGAGCTTCCATGCCTTGCTATCGACTGGACGGCTTGACGCCTGTGGTTCACCCCACAGCCTACGTGCACCCAAGCGCAGTACTGATTGGCGACGTCATCGTCGGCCCACGTTGCTACATAGGCCCCTTGGCATCGCTCCGGGGTGATTTCGGCCGCATCGTGCTGGAGGAGGGCGCCAACTTGCAGGACACCTGTGTAATGCATGGTTTTCCGGGTGGCGACACGGTGGTCGAACGGAACGGGCATGTTGGTCATGGCGCGGTGTTGCACGGCTGCAAAGTGGGGGAGGACGCCTTGATCGGCATGAACGCAGTGGTGATGGATGGCGCCCATGTCGCACCACGCTGCATCGTCGCGGCGACCGCGTTCGTCAAAGCCGGCTTCGCATGTGAAGCGCAAAGCCTGGTGATGGGGTCGCCGGCCCAGGTCAAACGGCCCTTGAGCGAACAGGAGTTGGCCTGGAAGCAGCGCGGTACTGCGGAGTATCAGCACCTGGCGCAGCGCTGCATGAACAGCATGGTCGAATGCCCGCCATTGGCCGAAGCCGAACCAGGGCGGTCGCGCATGGAAGACACCGGTGTCCGGCCCAAAGGCCAGGCTTCGGCATGAGCCTGGTAGCGCTGCGCAATGGTCAGGCGGCCCGCCGCACAGGTATAGTCGGTGCTTTATCCGCGCACAGTTCGCCCATGAGCAATCTTGCCCCACTGAACAACCTGATCACTCGCTTTCAGGAGCAGACGCCAATCCGCGCCAGCTCACTGATCATCACCTTGTACGGCGATGCCATCGAGCCCCATGGGGGGACCGTCTGGCTGGGTAGCCTGATCAACCTGCTGGAGCCGATAGGTATCAACGAGCGGCTGATCCGCACGTCGATCTTTCGCCTGACCAAGGAAGGCTGGCTGACCGCCGAAAAAGTCGGCCGACGCAGCTATTACAGCCTCACCGGCACGGGCCGGCGCCGTTTCGAAAAAGCCTTCAAGCGCGTTTACAGTGCGAGCCTGCCAGCCTGGGACGGCGCCTGGACGCTGGTGTTGCTGTCGCAGCTGGAGGCCAGCAAGCGCAAGGCCGTGCGCGAAGAACTGGAGTGGCAGGGCTACGGAGCCATTGCCCCGAACGTACTCGGCTGCCCGCGCGCTGATCGTGCCGACCTGGCGACCACCTTGCGCGAGCTGGACGCCACTGACGACAGCATCGTCTTCGAAACCCACACCCAGGAAGTACTGGCCTCCAAGGCCATGCGCGCCCAGGTGCGGGAGAGCTGGCGGATCGAGGAACTGGGCGAGCACTACAGCGAATTCATCCGCTTGTTCCGGCCGCTGTGGCAGGCGCTCAAGGAGCAGAAGGAGCTCGATGCCCAGGACTGCTTCCTGGCGCGGACCTTGTTGATCCACGAGTACCGCCGGCTGCTGCTGCGTGACCCGCAGTTGCCGGATGAGCTGCTGCCTGGGGACTGGGAAGGCAGGGCTGCTCGCCAGTTGTGCCGTAACCTCTATCGGCTGGTGTGGGACAAGGCGGAAGCGTGGCTGGGGACCGCGCTGGAGACGGCGGATGGGCCGCTGCCGGATGTCAACGAGAGCTTCTACAAGCGGTTTGGTGGTTTGGGCTGAAGCCGGCGATATCAAAACACGTCGGCAAAGCCGCCGTTACCCCGGCGAGTAGACAAACCGCTTGGCGAGAAACCCGTACAGCAGATAACCAAAGGCAAGCACCAGCAACCCACCAAACAATGCTTCCATGCCGCACGCATACAAGGCATACAACGAATAGCCCACTGCAATCAGCAGCACGATCAAATTGCGCGAGTACACTGCCGGTGACACTTGCGCCTTGTACATGATCACCAATAGCCCGGTTAGCGCTGTCACATAGGGGATCAGGTTGGTCACAGCAGCAAGGTTCACCAGTTTGCTGAACTGTGCACTGGCATTCGGTGAAATGGTCGACACGGCCATTGCAGTCTGCAACAGGCCGCAGACGATCATGCCAATGACCGGTGCCCCAAACCTGTTGAGCTTGCCAAACAGCTTGAGAAAAAGGTTCTGGTCGGCGGTCATCTTGGCGGTCTGAGCCAGGGTGAACTGCCAGCCTAACAGTGAGCCAATACAGGCCATGACTGCCAAGGCCATGACAATATTACCCACCAGCGGACTGAACATCTTCGCGTAGACCAAGGCGAACGGCGCTGACGCGCTGGCCAGCTCAGGGTTGGGGATGATGCCCTGGATAGCCGTGGTCGAAAGCACGTAGACCACCGCCGCCCCCAGGGTGCCGAACAGGCACGCCAGCGGCACGTCGCGCTTGGGGTTCTCGACCGCATCAGACGCCTGGGCTGCCGACTCCATGCCGAGAAAGGCCCACAGGGTCAGCGGTATGGCCTTGCCGATGGCTTCGGAAAGCGGCAACGCGTTGGGGTTCCAGGCGGCCTGGAGCAGGTCAGGGTTGAACCAGAACCAGCCGATGATGCTCAACCCCGCAACGGGAATGATCACACCCCAGACCGTGATCGCGCCGATCTTGCCCGTGATGTTCGGGCCGCCAAAGTTGGCGACGATGGTCAGCCAGATCAACCCCACGGTGCCGGCGAAGAGCGGCAGGGCACCGGTACCCAGCCAGGGCACGAATGCAGTCATGTAACCCACTGCGGAGATCGCCACCGCCACGTTGGCGATCGCCAGTGAAAGAAAATACAGGTAGGAGCAGAGAAAGAAGCCTGATTTGGCGTGAGCTTCTTCGGTATAGGCCGACAAGCCGCCAGAGCGCGTGCAGAAGATCCCGCACTGGGCAAAACTGTAGGCAATGGCCATCGAACCGATCGCGGTAAAGGCCCATGACAACAGTGACACCGCGCCCAGTTGCGCCATGTTGGTCGGCAGCATGATGATGCCCGACCCCATCATGTTGACCGTCACCAGCGTGGTAAGCCCCATCAGGCTCATCTTCTTGCTTGAATCCGTCATCGCAAACTCCCTTTCGAGGCTTGCTGGCTGGCTGCGGATGTTCTGGCTTGGCAAGGCCGCACACCTCGCGCGCCCTTGGCCAGAAGCATGAACACCAAGGTGGCCGCCGCCTGATAGCCGGCGGCACTGCGCAGAAAGCGCACGCTGTACGCCTGGCGTGTTTCCTTGACCACCAGGCGCAGGTTCTCTGCTGCCAGCGTAGTCGTGTTTCTAGCCTGCCCGCATCGCGCCCACGGGTAACCACCAAGTAACAACCCACACATAAGGTTAACCCTAACGATCTTTATTCGCCTTAAGGTTGATCGTTGTGAGTTTTATGTTGATCGTAATAAATCCTAAAGCGTGATATGGTTTGCCTTATAGCACTTAATATTAATGCCGGTGGTCTTTATGGATGACTTTTTTCCCGTAGCCTGCGCCGATACCCTCAGTAAAATAGGGCTTCTGGTCAAGGCAAAGCGTTTGTCGCTCGGTTTACGCCAAACAGACCTCACGGTAGCAATCGGCGTCTCCGCGCATAACCTTCGCAAGATCGAAGGCGGCTCCGCGCGCGTGGACCTGCGTTCCTTCATGCTGGTGTTATGGCGCCTGGGTATCAGCGACACGGTCTTCGCCTCGCTGGAAGGCATTGAAAAAACCTCCCAGATCACCCGTTTCAGTGAGGACGACGATGCCCACCAGCGCCTCGCCTCCCGCCGCGTGCGGCTCGCAAAACCCAAGCCCGAGGAATTCTGATGTCCCGTGCCTACATCTATATGGAGCACCCCGAGACGGCTGAGGTCATCACCCTTGGCCGGCTGACCCTAAAAGGCAAGGTCGGTGAGTTCCTCTATGCGCCTGACCATGTGGCGCGAGGTAGCTGGGTACCCGACCCGATCAATTACCCCCTGCGTGCCGAGCCCTATACGGGGATCGCCAAGAATCGCGGCATACCCGGCTTCATCAATGACGCCATGCCTGATGGCTGGGGTGAGCGGCTGCTGCATCGGGCGTACGGCCAGGAACTGGGCACCCTCGATTTTTTGCTCAAGTCACCGAACAACGACCGCGTCGGCAACCTGATGGCCGGCGGCGCAACCACGCCCGCACCTGGCCTGGGCGATGGTGCGGTACCCACCTTGAAAGGCCTGGCGAAATTCGTCGCCGCGTGCGAAGCGGTGTACGACGGCCAGCTCGACGCCGAGTCGGTGGCAACCCTCAACGTACGCCAGCAGCGTTCCGCCCTGGGCGGCGCGCGCCCAAAACGTACGCTGCAGGACAACGGTATGCTGATTCTGGCCAAGCCCCGTGATCGCTACGACCACTACGACCTGCCCTCGATCGAATATGCCTGCATGACCTTTGCAGCAGGGCAGGGCTTGAACGTGGCAAAAACCGCGCTGCATGCCGAAAACCCTTCAACCTTGCTGATCGAGCGCTTCGACCGCACGCCGATTGCGCAGGGCGCCCGGCGCATTCCCATGCTCAGCGCATTGACCCTGCTGGACTCGGAATGGAACGGCGCACACCATCGGGATTGGCGCTACGCCGCGGTAGCCGATGAAATGCGCCGGCGGGGTGTGCCCGACGCTGATCTGCAGGAGCTGTTCAAGCGCATGTGCTACAACGCCCTGGTGGGGAACTCTGACGACCATCCACGCAACCATGCGGTGATCTGGGTGGCCGGCGGGTGGCGTCTATCACCGATGTACGACGTACTGCCGATGCTCGAAGAAGGGCCGGCCCAAACCTTGGCCATGGCTGTTGGCCGTGAAGGCCGCCAGATCAGCCGCGCAAACCTGCTCAGTCACCACGCTCACTTTGCCCTGACGCGGGAGCAGGCCGAGCAGCTACTGGAAGAAGTGGCGGGGTGGGAGCAGGCGTTGAAGGCGCATTACCAGCAGTTGCTTGCGGGGGAAGATTTGCGCATGGCGTGTGAGGCGGCGAGTGCGGTGCGGATGCTCAGCTGAGCGAGCATCTTTCGCCTTTAAATGACATGCATTCCCATTTATACTTGCATCTCGTTTCCTCTCTGTTCAACGCTATCGTGCAGGCAGATCCTCCAAAGCCATCATTGCTCGCCACCTTGATCCGTCATTACGACGACTTGGTCGACCATGTGCGCCGGCGCTTCGGTGAACGGGTCTTCGCGCGTGAAGTCGTTCATGACCTTTGCGTGCAGTTGCTGGAGGATGACGAGCGAGAAGGGGTGCGGCAGCCCTTGGCGCTATTACGCAAGATCGCCCATGACAATGCGGTTTCGCATTGTCGTCGCGAGCGCCGGCGGGGCAACGTGATCATCACACTGGCCGAGCTCCCTGAAGTAGCCTGCAGTGCAGCACCACAGGAGCGCCAGGTCGATGCCGCGAAGACACTGGACAAGTTGGTTGCCGCCATTTCCCGATTGCCTCCTCGCTGCCAGGCAGTATTCATCATGCACAAGTTGCACCAAATACCGCAGGCCGAGGTCGCAGAGCGCCTGGGCATTTCCCTGAAAACGGTAGAAAAGCATTTGCGCCTTGGTATGATCGCTTGCCGTGAATATCTGCAAAGCGAGTGGGCACCGTGAGCCGTCTACGCGATAAAGACGATGCCGCAGTCGATCAAGCGCTGGCCACGTGTCGCGAGGACTTGAAGCTGCGTTTCCCTCTACCCAGCCCGCCACCTGCCAGAAAGCCTCGCAAAAGCACCAAGGCAGTCTCGTTGCTGGTGTTGGCCCTGGTGGCAGGTGCTGTGTGGCAGAACCCTGCGTACCGCAACGAGCACTATGTCACCCAGGTCGGGCAACGCCAGTCGGTGCAGTTGGCCGATGGCAGCCAGATCAAGCTGGACGGTGGCAGCGAGGTGCGCGTGAGCTGGCATTTGCGTAGTCGGAACATTGAGTTGGTACGGGGCCAGGCACTGTTCGCCGTTTCGCCCATGCTGTATCGGCCGTTTCTGGTCGATGCAGGGACCGCCGCTATACGTGTGGTCGGCACTCGATTCAACGTCAATAGATACTCGGATGATGTCCGGGTGACTGTTTCGCAAGGCCAGGTGGAAGTCAAAGGGCGCGCCTTGGACCGTACCTCGCAGCTGCTGGCCGGGCAGCAGTTGTTCGTCCACAACGGCATCCCCGCTGACGTGGTCAAGAGCAGTGTCGAAGACGCGATTGCATGGCAGCAAAGCCGATGGGTGTTCGAAAGCACACCACTGGTTGAGGTCGTTGCCGCACTGCAACGTTACTACGCCCAGCCGGTCGAGCTGGTGGGGCCTGAAGTAGGGCGCTTGCCGGTTTCAGGTGTTTTCAACAGCGACCAAGCCGAAACCTTGCTGGCGCTGCTGCCTGAAATTCTTCCGGTAAAGGTCACCAGGGAAGGCGCAAACCTGCGCATTCACCCCAAAGGGGCAAAAAATAATTCTCCAACGAGGTAGGGTTGCGACCGCTGGGAGGCGGCTATCACTCTGTACCCCATCTCTTGGAGAATAAAAGTGAGTCAGCTCTTCCTGCGTGCACCTTGGCACGTATCGGTCTTGACCAGCACCCTGATGGTCAGCCAATGGTCGCACGCACAAGCGTCGGTGGTGGTTGAATTCAATGTTCCCGCATCAACACTGGAGCGCTCGTTGAATGCCGTGGCTCGCCAGGCGGGCGCCCAGGTGCTGTTTTCCAGTGAACTGACTGCGGGGAAGCAGGCGCCGGCGCTGCAAGGGCGTTACACACTGGAGCAGGCGCTGGAGCATGTGCTTGAGCACAGCGGGCTGGTCGGCAAGGCGCGTGACGAGCGTACCTTCATTGTTGTGCCGCCAAGCGATGCCATGATGGGGAGCGGGCTGGCTTCAACCAGCAGTACGGTGGAGCTGGCCAACGTGGAGATCACGTCCTCTCGGCTTTCCAGCAACGTGGTAACGCAGGCTCGCCAGGTAAATGTCATCGAGCGAGAGCAACTGAAGCAACTGCGCCAAGGCTCTGATGGTTTGGCGACGTTACTGGCCAAGAGTATCCCGGGGATGGCCGATTCAAGCCGAACCATCACCGATTATGGGCAAACCCTGCGTGGCCGTACGATGCTGGTCCTGGTCGATGGCGTGCCCCTGAACACCAACCGTGACTCCTCGCGTAACCTGGCCAACATCGACCCGGCATTGATCGAGCGCATCGAGGTGATTCGCGGCAGCAGTGCTATCTACGGGGCCGGTGCAACGGGCGGGATCATCTCTATCACCACGCGGCCAGCCGGCGGTGAAGCAATGGCCGAAACTACGTTGACCGGCGTGTCGCCCTTGAGCCAGATGGACAGCGATGGCCTGGGAGGGCAGTTACAGCACCATGTTGCCGGCTCACAAGGGGCCTTGGATTACGCGCTTGATTTCGGTGCACGCCATATCGGCGCCTCTTACGACGCCAAAGGGCATCGTATTGCGCCCGAGCCGAGCCAAGGCGACCTGTTTGATTCCAACACTTACAACATTGGCGGCAAGTTCGGCTGGCGCATTGATGAGCAGCAGCGCGTTCAGCTTTCGCTTAGCCACTACAACGCCGAGCAGGACAGTGACTATACCTCCGACCCCTCGGTCAGCCGGTTGCCGCCGGGTTCAGTCCCTGCGCAACCGTTGTCCGGGTTGTCACTCGACGAGCAAAACCAGATCAAGAACACATTGGTGAATCTTCAGTACGCCCACACAGAGGTGCTCGGAGGCACACTCGACGCCCAGCTTTACTATCGCGACTATTTCACCCGCTTCACACCATTCGATGCGCGAGGCGTGGCCACCCGCGGGCGCAATGTCGATCAAGTCATGCAAAACAGTGAAGTCTTTGGTAGCCGCATCACGCTGCGAACCCCGTTAGGCAGCTCGGATACCGAGGTGTTATGGGGTGGCGACTTCAACCAGGAGCGCAGCGACATGCCCATCGATATCTTCGACCCGCGGGAATTCGATGCGAGCGGTGGGGCGGTTTTCAACAAGATCGGCAAGCTGACGTACATGCCAGACCTGACGTCCCGCAGCGTAGGCGCATTTGCACAGTTGCAGCACCGCTTCACCGAGCTGTGGTCCATGGAGGGCGGCGTGCGTTATGAATATGCCACTGCCGAATACGGGGACTTCGTGCCGCTGTCCGAATCGACTGCAGCGAGCCCAGCCACGGTGGAAGGCGGCAAGGTGCATTACGATGCACTGCTTTCCAATATCAGCCTGACTTACTCGCCGGTCAGCGGACAGGCGGTATATGCCGCCTTCAGCCAAGGCTTTCAACTGCCCGACATTGGCGTGCAACTGCGTAATGCGCGGCGGGGCTTCGAGGTCGGATCTTCCAATCTGGAACCGGTCAAGACCAACAACTACGAACTCGGCTGGCGCGGCGACCTGGGCGAGCAGACCCTGGCATCGCTGGCCATTTTCTATACCACTTCCAAATTGGGGGATGTGCAAAGCTTCAACAATGGCCTGATCCTCACGCGCACCCAGGAACGGATCTACGGTGTTGAGGGCACTGCCGACTGGTTGACCCGCGACGAGCATTGGGGGGCAGGGGGGAGCTTCACCTGGATGAAAGGGCGCGAGCAACCGGACGGAGGCGATTGGCAAGACATGACGGGCTACCGTATTCCACCGCTGAAGCTGACGGCTTATCTTCAATACAAACCTGACGAAGACTGGACCCACCGCGTGCAGGCGACTTACTTTGGCACAGAGGACTACCGCCTCAATGGCGTAGAGAGTTTTGGCAGACGCAGGGTGGAGGGTTACACCACGGTGGACGTCATCAGCCAGTACCAACTGAGTGAAGGGGATCAGATCAGCGTAGGCGTACAGAACCTGTTCAATCGGTACTATTATCCGCTCTATAGCCAGCTGATGCGGAACAGCAACAACACCAGCCACTTGCCAGCGCCCGGTGCCGTAATCACAGCGAGTTATACCCACCGATGGTGATCGTGCAGGCCATGTTCAGCACGGCTTGAATATAACTAAACTAAATAGTCATTTAGCGTAGTTATATTCAGAAGCAACCAAACAGGCAGGTGGCGAGGTGAAAAAAGGGCGCATCAAGCAGCCGTCGCCTGCCTGGCTAGGTCAAGTGCCGGGGCCTGTGTGCCTTGCAACCTGTCACAGTAAAGGCCCACACCTTGTTCGACGGTCAATGTCGCCGCCCTGTAGCCTGCAGCGCGCAAGCGTTCCAGATCGGCACAGGTGTAACACTGGTACTTGCCACGCAAATGCTCAGGGAATTCGCTGTATTCCAGAATGCCTTCCAGCAAGGCGATCTCCAAGGACAATGGGGGTTGATGCTGGTACCCGCGCAGCCGATTGATCACCGCCAGGGCGACGTCATTAAACGACTGGGCGCGCCCGCTACCGACATTGAAGATACCGCTCAACTGTGGGTGATCAAGGAAGAACATGTTGACCTTGACCACATCATTCACCGCAACGAAATCACGCAGATGGCCACCGCTGGGATAGTCCCCATAACTGCCGAACAGGCTGACTTTTCCACGGGACTGATACTGGTTGAAGCAATGCAGGGCCACTGACGCCATCGCACCTTTGTGCTGTTCATGTGGGCCGTAGACGTTGAAATAACGCAACCCGACGACCTGGCTGCGCGCTGTCATCAACTGCCGGCGTACCTGTTGATCGAACAGGAACTTGGAATAGCCATAAACGTTTAACGGGCGCTCACACTCACGTTGTTCGCGAAAATCCTGCCCGGCGCCATACACAGCTGCCGATGACGCATATAAAAGCGGGACCTGTTGCTGCTGAGCAGACGCCAGCAACTCACGGCTGAACCGGTAGTTGTTGTCCATCATGAAACGACCATCAGCTTCGACGGTGCTTGAACACGCGCCTTGGTGCAGCACAGCACGCACCTTGCCAAACTCACCGCGAGCAAAGCGATCGAGAAAATCGTCCTTGTCCAGGTAATCGGCAATTTCACTGTCGGCCAGGTTGCGGAATTTGTCGCCATCGGTCAGATCGTCGACGGCGATGATCTCGGTTTCGTTGCGCTGGTTGAGCGCCTGTACGAGATTGCTACCGATGAATCCTGCGGCACCGGTTACGATGATGGTCATGCCAGATTCCCCGTGAGGGTGCGGAGCCCGCATTTTAATCAAGAGAACGTGAGCCAACCTTAACCTGGGTCAACGAATGAACCGGTTTCGATGCATGAGGGCCTTGAGCAGGCTCACCATCTGGACATCCACGGGCCAACGCTGAAATACGAAGGTTCGGATAATGCATATTATGTTAAATGGCGTGTAGCTCATTGATGCGGTTCATTGTCTGTCCACTTCCACTAACCCCCGGTCGATTTTGCACAAACCTCAGTTCGAGGCAAAATCATTCCGTTTCACCACCTGACGCTCTGAAAATTTGAGGATTACGCGGCCTTCATTCTCAACCCATTTAGCTTTCCGGGATTGGCCGTTCAACCCAAATTGGGCACTTTTCCAAGGAAACCGTGGTGCCAGTCCTGACGGTGATTCTTCCGAAGAAATCGACAAGAACGTGCGGAAACGCGAGATTCTGTGCGTCAAACAGTCCATGGATTTCTACCTTAAGGACGTTGATGCCTCTGGGGAAAACGTCGCACTGAAACGCCGAAATCGCTGGTATTTAAGCGCCCGGAGCTATAGGCACCATCTCCGATGAGGTGGTTGAGTAGATGCTCAAGAGCATCCGTGATCTCTCAATAAGCCCGCATATCGGCCACCTCATGCAGATGTACCTATCGATCGCGAGGTATTCAGTCCGTCCCATGTGGCCGGTGCTGAGGGGCCCATCAAGCCCCGGACGCATCGACCAGTTCACGCGAGATGGACACGGCACATGGTTGAGCCCCATCCCAAGACCACCAGCCCAGTCCGGTTACCGTCGGCGTTTGGCAACGCCTTTGATCGATACCTTATTTACCCGAATTTCGCTTGAGAAAACTGAGCCCTAATTTCAGTGCAAGCGCCCTCACCTGCTTTTTTGCTGAGTCCTCTCCTTGTAGGCTTTGGCTTGCCCCATGCGGGTAAACGTAAGGCCAGCTCCGCACGGCCAACTACAGAAAAACCGTGGGCCCCTTTCCGGCGATTCAAGCATGATGGTAGATTGCCATCCTCGCCGTTGGGACCAATGATCAAATGGAGTGCAGCTTGAGAAAGGATTTACTAGTCGCCTGCCTGGGCCTCTCACTTGCGGGTTGTGGAGATGGCGGCGACGTGTACAAGAAGCAGGCTGAAAGCCTTCGCTCAGACGTCAAAGCCCTGCAGGCAGAAATTAGCGCGGCCAAGCACAGGATTGCGCAGCTGGAGCAGGAAAACACCACGCTCAAAGAGACACCAGGCGTATTGCTGGCTCAGGTGAGAAAGGCTTACGACAGTGGAGACGAAGCAGCCACTAGAGCAGCCCTGGCCTCGCTGACTTCCCGCTACCCCGATTCAGCTGAAGGCGCAACCGGAAGCGGCCTCCTGCAGAAGCTGGTCAAGGATCGTGAGGCCAAAGAGCAAGAGGCGCGCCGGGTGGCGGCCCTTGGGATGAAAGCGATCCCGGTCAAAACCTCCTTCACGGGGGACGACAGCGCTGTATCACTTCAATCTGCCCAGATAACCGGCCAATGGAGCTTCAACGATTACGGTGATCGGTACGAGTACCGATCAGCCGAGCGTGGCTCCAAGTACATCACGGCAAAGGTTACTTACTCGTCCAAGAGCAAAGATCCACGACTCGCGCCGTTGGTGGTCTACGCGTCAAACGGTGGCGAGCTCAAACGACTGGGCGTCATGGGGTTCGAATTTGTGAGCTGGAGTAGCTATGCGACGTTCCTCGGTAACTACCATGATGTCGCGAATGACTTTGCTCACAAGGCGAGTATCAGATTCTCCATGGGACTCCAAGTCCCAAATGAGGCGATAACCAAGCCGCTTTACATCGTTGCCTCATCTTCAGGCTGCGCGAACCGTAGTTCGGATCGATTTGGTAATCCCCCTGTGAGCTACCTGACCTACAGCTGCGACCAGGCTGCCCCCGATGTACTCCGTGCCAGCGACTTCAAGGAAGGCCGGTTCGGCATCGTTAAGCGCATAGACTGAATCCGAGACAGGACTCTCACTCATGAAAAAAGCTCTCATGGCAGCGGGTATCGCCCTGCTCTTCTTGGTCGTATACACCCAGATTACGATCTTCGCCGTACCTCCGATCGGAGCAGTCCCCGAAGGTCGAACAGTCGTCATGCTCCGCCTCAACAAGACGAATTTTATTGATAGCGCTGATGCCATGTGCGTTCGCATCCAGGGCTATGTGAGCCTCATGTGTAGGGGGATGACCATGGCAGGAGTAGTGAAGGCTACGACTATCATTGCTCGCTTGCCTTATTCGGAAACGATTTACAAGATCAGCACCGGCGGGGAGACTTACGAAAGATAGCTGAAGGAGTCCAACTATACGTAAGCGTCCGGCGAACTCACCCTCCGAACGCCAGCATCAAAGGCACAGCCCAACAGGGCACAGGCTTACCCCGCTGCGATTGAAAGTGGCACCACCCTGTTGGTCACCTGCTTTTGGCTGAGGTAGCGGGTGCAGCTTACCCTCAGGAACGAGGCAAAATTCACCACTTCTCCGCGGTAGTCCATGACCTCCTCGTACAGCTTGGCGATGAGCTGATTGGTGCTGACGCTATCCGCTGCAGCAATCTCGGTCAGGATGTCCCAGAACTGGTTTTCCAGACGCAGGGTGGTGACCACGCCCCGGATGCGCAAGGAGCGCGAGCGCGATTCATAAAGGATCGGGTCTGCCTTCACATACAGCTCACACATGGTGCCTCCGCTGGCTTTACCTGGCTAAGTCACGTCGAGGGCATACGCCCACGCCTGAAGGTACCGCCCCAAAGCAGCACATGGGTAATACACCGCTATTACACGTGTCCATTGTGCTTTTGGGGCGCACGTAATAGCCACTTATTACCCATCAATTTTTCATACTGCCATCCTGAGGGCATAACAACACCACAGGAAAGCCTGATCATGCCGAAATTCCTTCACACCATGATGCGTGTAGGTGACCTGGATGCCTCCATGCGTTTCTACGGACAAGCATTCGACCTGCAGGAATCCCACCGCCTTGAGTTCGACGACTTCTCGCTCGTCTACCTGCGCGACCGGGAAAGCGGCGCCGAAATCGAACTGACCTGGAACAAGGGCCAAGACGGCTACACCCACGGCAGTGGGTATGGCCATGTCGCCTTCGCAGTAGAAGACCTCGATCACCATCACGCTCGCTTGAGCGAACTGGGGCTCTCTCCTGCCCCCATCAAGGAATTCAAGCGTGGTGAAGCGCTGCTCGCTCGCTTCTTCTTCATCCAGGACCCGGATGGCTACAAGATCGAGGTGTTACAGCGCGCCGGCCACTATCAGTAACGCAGCCACAAGCATCAGACGCCTGGGCGTCGTCTATCAATATTGCGCGGCAAACGCCAATCCCCAACAAAGCAGCACCCGTGATGTCAGGCTCCTAATAAAAACAACAAGGAGAACAGCATGCAGCATATACAAGCCAGCCGCCGTAGCTTTCTGAAAGGCAGCGGCGGAATTCTCTTGGGCACGTTGCTTTTCACCTCCGGCCCCATCGCCCTGCTCGCGCCCAGCACAACCTGGGCGCTTGAGATGAAAATGCTGAACAACGATCAAGCCGCACGACTGATGGTTGTAGTGCGCCGGATCTACCCTCACGATCAGATGGAAGACGCTGTATACGCCTTTGCGATCAAAGCCTTGGACGACCGCGCCGTGACTGACCCATCCATTCTTTCCCTGCTTGAACAAGGTTTGAACGAGCTGGACAAGTCAGCTGATGGCGCCTGGCTGAAACTGGATGAGCCGCGCCAATTGGCCGTGCTCGAGTCCATCCAGACCACCCCGTTTTTCACTTTGGTCAGGTCAGTCTCGGTCAATGCCCTGTACAGCAACGAACTCGCCTACCAGCACTTCGGCTACGAAGGTGCCTCTTTCCCCAAAGGCGGTTACCTGATGCGCGGCTTCAACGACTTGAAGTGGCTACCTGCCGCCCCTACCGAAGCCAGCCCTCCCGCCTTTTCCTGAGGATGCGTACATGACCACATTCAATTTCGACGATGACTCGGTAGTGGTGATCATCGGCTCTGGTGCGGGTGGTGGAACACTGGCCAATGAACTGTGCCAGAAAGGTATTCCAGTCGTTCTGCTGGAGGCTGGCCAGCGCCAGTCCTCTGCCACTTTCATCAATGACGAATGGCCCTCGTTCGAGCAATTGTCCTGGGGCGATACCCGTACTACCTCGGGCTCCTGGCAGATCGCCAAGGACTTCCCGAACCTCCCCGCCTGGATCTGCAAAACGGTGGGTGGAACTACCACTCACTGGGCAGGCGCCAGCCTTCGATTCCAGGAGCATGAATTCCGAGCGCGGCAGACCTATGGCGACATCAAGGATGCGAACCTGCTCGACTGGCCATTGACGCTCGCTGAACTTGAGCCGTTCTATGCAAGGGCCGAAGACAAGATGGGCGTGACGCGCACCAATGACATTCCTGGGCTACCGGGAAACAACAATTTTCAGGTGATGTACAACGGTGCTCGCAAGCTTGGCTACAAAAAATGCAGTACCGGCCACATGGCGATCAACAGCCGTGCCCGCGCAGGACGCGCTCAGTGCATGCAACTTGGCTTCTGCTTCCAGGGCTGCAAGATGGGGGCAAAGTGGTCAACGCTGTACACCGAGATCCCGGCAGCGGAGGCCACAGGCAAGCTCGAGCTCCGCACGCAGGCGCACGCAGTAAAGATCGAGCACGATGCAAAGGGGCGAGCCACCGGTGTGGTCTACGCAGATGCGCAAGGGCGTCTGCAACGCCAAAAAGCGCGACTTGTTGCGGTCGCAGGCAATGCCATCGAAACCCCTCGCCTACTGCTTAATTCGACCAGCACATTGTTCCCTCATGGTATTGGCAACGGCTCCGGGATGGTCGGTAAGCACTACATGCGCCATACCACCGGATCTGTGTTCGCAGAGTTCAAGGACCCGGTGCATTTCTACCGCGGCACCATCATGGCCGGCCTGATCGGTGACGAGGTGCACTTCAATCCCGACAGGGGCTTTGTCGGAGGCTACGAAATGGAAACCATCTCGCTCGGCCCTTCCTTCATGGCTGCGTTCTTCAACCCCGGCGCCTGGGGACGCGACTTCACCCGCGTCATGGACAACTACACGCATCTGGCTGGCATGTGGCTGGTCGGTGAGGACATGCCCCGGGAAACCAATCGCATTACCCTGAGCGATAACGTCAAAGACCGCTTTGGCATCCCTGTGGCCAACGTGCACTACGACGACCACCCCAACGACATTGCAATGCGCGAGCACGCCTATCAGCAAGGTAGCGCGGTCTATGAAGCCGTCGGTGCACTGAAGACCCACCGCGTACCACCCTACCCCTCGACTCATAACATGGGCACTTGTCGTATGAGCCACAAGGAAGCCGATGGTGTTTGCAACAAATACGGGCAAAGCCATGAAGTTCCAAATCTGTTCATTTCAGATGGCAGTCAGTTCACCACCAGCGCAGCCGAGAACCCTACCCTGACGATCGTCAGCCTGGCGATTCGTCAGGCGGAGTACATTGCCGATGCGCTGAGGACGCATGCGGCATGACTACCATCGCCGACAACCGCCTGGAGATTTGCGCACTCACGGCGTTTACCGACAACTACATCTGGCTTCTGCTCGATCACTCAAACCAGGCCTGTGCGGTTGTAGATCCAGGTGATGCCGAGCCGGTTCAAGCCAGGTTGGCTGAGCATCCCGGCTGGGCGCTCACCGATGTGCTGATCACCCACCATCACAGCGACCATGTGGGCGGTGTCGAGGAGCTGAAGTCTGCATTCGATCTCTGCGTGCATGGCCCTGCAAACGAGCCGATCCCTGCCAGGGATCGGCCACTGAAGGACGGTGATTCAATCCAGGTACTGGGGCGAACCATCAAGGTGATCGGTGTACCTGGCCATACTTGCGGGCACCTGGCCTACCACCTGGTTGATGAGGATGTGCTGTTTACCGGGGACACGCTATTTAGCGCCGGCTGTGGGCGCCTCTTCGAGGGTACGCCGCTGCAGATGCTGACGTCGCTCGAACGCCTCGCCGTGCTCCCGGAGCAGACGCGGGTGTACTGCGCACACGAGTACACACTCTCCAACCTGCGTTTTGCCTTGGCTGTCGACCCAGGCAATCAGCAAATCGCCGAGCGCTTGGCTGAGGTGAGCGAAATCCGCAATCGCGGGCAGTGCACCTTACCTACCCGCATTAGCGTTGAACGCGCAATTAACCCGTTCCTCCGTGTGCGAGAAGCGAAGATTGTTGAGGTTGTCCAACGCCAAGCGGGCCTGTCCATCACAACCGCCGAGGAATGCTTTGCTGCCATGCGCCAGTGGAAAGACAATTTTTGAACAACAAGAAGAAGATCATTTATGACAAAAACACTGCTGATTGCCGCTACAGCCTTCATGATTGCTTCTGCCCAGGCAGGCCAAGAGCCTGAGGCCGTATTCGCAAAAACCTGTGCCATGTGCCACAACGGTCAACTCCCCAACGCGCCTAAGAAAGGTGATGTCGCTGCATGGCAACCACGCCTTGCTCAAGGGCAAGACGTACTGCTCAAAAACGTAGTAAATGGATTGAGTGTCATGCCACCACGTGGACTCTGCAGTGACTGTAGCGACGAAGACCTCGCGGCTACGATAGGCTGGATGTCCCGCTGATGACCGAAAGGAGCTCTGCTTTATAAACGGTTATTTCAAGAGCTCCTATGGATGTCTTGCGCTTCAGTCACACGCTTGATTTCAGCGCGAGGCCGAAGCAGCAAGGCTTGTTGGTCATCGTTCGGATAGCCAGCCAGTGAGCCGAATCGCTATCCCTACGTGTGATAGACCTTGCCCGCCTAGCAGCGTAATGCTGTTCACTTAAGATCGCCGGGGCCGCTCTGCGGCCCTTTCGCGGCACAAGGCCGCTCCTACAGTATCCGCGTGAGCCCCGTGAATATTGGCTTACGCGGTCGTGGTAGGAGCGGCCTTGTGCCGCGATGGGCTGCGCAGCAGCCCTAAGTGAACAGCATTACGCCTAGCAGCGGGCTTTCTTTTGTGCGCGATTTCTCATCGACTTGTACCAAGCTGTCCGATCTGTGTAGTGAAGCTCTGGCTCTGATCGGGCCTCGCGGGTACTCGAAGGGGTTTAGTCCATCAAAATGTCTACCAGCACCTGCGCAGGCTTGCTCAGCTCGACACCAACCCGAGTCACCACCTCGTATGGCTCGCTGCGCGACTTGAGTTGCAGCGGCAACCGCACCAGCATACCGTGGTCCAGGGCCATCCTGGCGACGTCCCAGGGCATCACCGCAAGCAGATCGCGATCTTGCATCAGCATGGACAGCGTCGTGAAAGTCGACGAGGTTTCAATGGGGTACTGCGGGAAGCTCAAGCCTGCCTCGCGAAACTCGCGCTCAAGGGTAAGACGCATGGGCATGTTTACCGGGAACACCACCCAACGCGATTGCGCCAATTGCTCAAGCGTCAACGCTGCGCAGGCTGCCAGCGGATGCGCCGGGTTTGCCACCAGCACCAACTGCTCCTGATGTTTAACCCGGCTTTCATAGGCTGTAGGTCTCGGGCTGACGCTGGTTCGGCAAATCACCACATCCACACGCCCTTGGTCGAGCAGGTTGAGCAAGCGGTCACTGGTGTCCTCTACCACCGATACCGACAGGTCCGGTTGGTTCTCGCGCAAACGCGCCAGGCCTTCCACCATGATCGGCACGGCGCCCATGATGGTGCCCACCGACAAACGTCCCCCATGCCCTTGGAGAATGCCAAGCATCTCTTCACGCAGATGCGCAAGGTCATTGCCAATCAACCGCGCATAACGCACCACGCAGCGGCCCAGGTCATTGGCTTCGAGCCCTTTGCTGGTCCGCTCGAACAGTACTGCGCCAAGGGTAGACTCAATTTCATTAAGCGCCTTGGTGGCGCCAGGCTGGGTGATCGACATCGCCTCTGCGGCTTTGTGTATCGAGCCCAGTTCGTCAAGGCTGATCAACAGGCGCAGTTGGCGTAAACGAAGGCGCGAAGCCATGGAGCTTAATGATGGCAGCATAGGGGATCACTAAAAGTTATCGGGCAGTCCGCAGCTCTCATTAGGCAGCAATGCCATGGAAATTTAAAGTGGCTGGCAAGTGCTACCCCACAACAACAAACCGGAGCCAGCATGCGCCTGATCCAATTTGAAACCGTACCCGCCCAGCGCCATGTCGGCGTAGTGGAAGGCGACCTGATTCAGGTTGTGCGCCACACCACGCATCTGCGAGAACTGGCCCTCGCTGCCATCCGCAACCAGCGCAGTCTCGCTGCTGAAGTGCTCGAACGCGGCCTGTACAGCACCGGCCAGCGCTACAGCGATGCCTTGAGCGAATGCCGGGTCCTTCCACCGCTCGACCACGAAGACCCGGCACACTGCCTGATCAGCGGAACCGGGCTCACGCACCTGGGCAGTGCCTCCACCCGCGACAAGATGCACCAACAAAAAATCGATGACGGGGCGGCGCTCACCGACACCGCGCGCATGTTCCAATGGGGCATTGAAGGTGGCCGTCCCCCCGCAGGTAGCGCCGGGGCGCAGCCAGAGTGGTTCTACAAGGGCGATGGCTCGATCGTCGTCCGCCCAGGGCAAGCCTTGCAGCCCCCCGCCTTCGCCGAGGATGCTGGTGAAGAACCGGAATTGGCTGGCCTGTATGTGATCGGTGATGATGGCCTGCCTTACCGGTTGGGCTTTGCCATCGGCAACGAGTTTTCCGACCACGTGATGGAGCGCCGTAGCTACCTGTACCTGGCGCATTCCAAGCTGCGTAATTGTTCATTCGGCCCCGAACTGCGTGTCGGCGAGTTGCCACGCCATCTGCAGGGCACCAGCCGAATACTGCGCGGTGACCAGGTGATCTGGGAAAAGGATTTTCTCAGCGGTGAGGACAACATGTGCCACTCGTTGGAGAATCTCGAGTACCACCATTTCAAGTACAGCCAGTTTTTGCGCCCCGGTGATGTGCACATCCACTTCTTCGGTACTGCAACGCTGTCGTTTGCCGACCAGGTCAAGGCCGTCGAGGGCGATGTGTTCGAAATCAGCCTGGCGGAGTTCGGTGCCCCACTGCGAAATGGCATCAGCGAGACGCCTGCGGCCATCTCACCCGGCGCGGTGAAGACGCTCTGACCCGACGGTGGCGCAGGGCCGCGCCGCCGCTGCATTTCATAACAATCACAAAAGTGAGATGAGCATGAACAACAGCCCCTACACTCCGGCCCCCGCGCCCGCCCTCGCGACTGCCAACGCCGACAGCGCCAAGCCAACCACCGTGCGCTGGCGCATCTTCCTGATCCTGCTGCTACTGGCCGCGATCAACTACATCGACCGCGCTTCGCTGTCTGTGGCGCTGCCGTTGATTTCTGCCGAGTTTGAACTTACCCCGGCGCTCGAAGGCTTGATCCTTAGCGCGTTCTTCTGGTCATACGCCTTGATGCAGATTCCTGCCGGGGTGCTACTCGACCGCTTCCAGGTGCGCAATATCATTGGCGTCGCGACCATCGGCTGGGGTGCTTTCCAGGCCTTGGGCGGGTTTGCTCACAACTGGATCACCTTGCTGGTCACGCGCATCGGCCTTGGTGTGGCAGAGTCGCCGATCATGCCCGCCGGCGCAAAGCTCAATGGTGCCTGGCTGACGCCTAACGAGCGTGGCCGCGGTGCCACGCTGGTCGACGGCGGCGCGCCGCTGGGCACCGCGTTCGGCGCAATTATCATCGCGGGCCTGATTACCTGGTTCGACTCTTGGCGCATCGCCTTCATCGTCGCCGGGGTCGGCACGGTGGCCGCCGGTATCTGGGCCTGGTGGTACATCCGCAACCACCCCAGCGAGCACCCGCAAGTCAACGCCGCTGAACTGGCTTACATCACCCAGGCCAACGACGCCGCGAGCAAGGCCAACGGCAACCGCAAGGCGGTACTCAAGGAATTGCTCAAGAGCCGTTCGGTACTGTGCATGTTCGCTGGCTATGCCTGCTACAACAGCGTGTTCTACGGGCTGCTGACCTGGATGCCCAGCTACCTGCACCAGGCACACAACCTCGATATCAAGGCGATGGGTGGTGCGACTTTCCTGATCTTCATGTGTGGCTTCATTGGTGAACTGATTGGCGGCTGGATCTCCGACAAGTGGAAAGCAAGAGGTGGCCAGCCGAATACGGTTATGCGCAGCATGTTCGCCGGCTCCGCCGCAGTCGCCGCCCTGTGCATCCTGCTGGTGGCCTACACCCCGGATGCCGGCCTGGTCATTGCCCTGCTCTGCGTGGCGCTGTTCTTCATACGGTGGTGCGGAATGTACTGGTGCCTGCCGGCGATCCTCGGTGGCAAGTCCAAAGCTGGCGTGCTAGGCGGCAGCATGAACTTCTGCGGCAACATGGTGGGCGTGCTGGTGCCGATCCTCATTGGCCTGATCGTGCAGTTCACCGGTTCCTATTTCCTGGCCCTGATCTTCTTCGTGGTCATGGCCTTCGGCCTGATGCTGTTCTCTGGCCTGATCGATTACCGCGAGCGCGGGCTGGCCTGAGCCACGCGCCCTATTGAGGTGAACACCATGCAACTCATTACAACAACAGGCAGTGCAAGCGCTGCCAACGCCGTGATTCGACTCAACCCACTGGACGATGTGCTGGTGGCACGCCAGCCGCTGACCGAAGGCCTGCTGCTGGACGAGGGCATCGTGGTGCGCGAGCCGATCCCGGCGGGCCACAAGGTGGCTGCCCGCGCGCTGAGCGCGGGCCAGCCGCTGCGCCGCTATGGGCAGATCATCGGTTTCGCGAGCCAGCCGATCGCCGCAGGCGAACATGTGCACGTGCACAACCTGGCGATGGGCGAATTTGCCCGCGACTACGCCTTCGGCGTCGACGCCAAAGGCCAGCAGGCGCCCAACGACGATACCTTCATGGGTATCGTGCGCGCCGATGGCCGGGTAGCCACGCGCAACTACATCGGCATCCTCACCTCGGTGAACTGCTCGGCCACGGTGGCGCGGGCGATCGCTGACCACTTTCGCCGCGACATCCACCCCGAGGCGTTGGCGCCCTACCCCAACGTCGATGGCGTGGTCGCCCTGACCCACGGCGTCGGTTGCGCGGTCGACCCCGGTGGCGAGGCGCTGGCGATGCTGCGCCGCACCCTCGGCGGCTATGCCGTGCATGCCAACTTCGCTTCGGTGCTGTTGATCGGCCTGGGCTGCGAGACCAACCAGATCCCCGACCTGCTGGCAGCCCAGGGCCTGCAGAGCAGCCATGCACTGCGCACGTTCACCATCCAGGGCACCGGCGGCACGTCGAAGACCATTGCCAGCGGCATCGCCCAGGTCAAGTCGCTGCTGGCCGAAGCCAACCAGGTCGAGCGCCAGCCGGTCAGCGTCCGTCACCTCACGGTCGGCCTGCAGTGCGGGGGCTCGGACGGCTATTCGGGGATCACCGCCAACCCGGCGCTGGGCAATGCGGTCGACCGCCTGGTGGCAGCCGGCGGCACCGCAATCCTCTCGGAAACCCCGGAAATCTATGGCGCCGAACACCTGTTGACGCGCCGCGCGGTCAGCCAGGAGGTGGGCGAGAAGCTGATCGCCCGCATCCAGTGGTGGGAAGCCTACTGCCAGCGGATGGGCGCCGAGCTGAACAACAACCCCTCGGCGGGCAACAAGGCCGGCGGCCTCACCACCATCCTTGAAAAGTCCCTGGGTGCCGTGGCCAAGGCCGGTTCCAGTGACCTGATGGATGTATACGAGTACGCCGAACCGGTGCGCGCCCACGGCCTAGTGTTCATGGACACGCCCGGCTACGACCCGATCTCCGCCACGGGCCAGGTCGCCGGCGGCGCCAACCTGATCGCCTTTACCACTGGCCGCGGCTCGGCCTACGGCTGCGCACCCTCGCCGTCGATCAAGCTGGCGACCAACACACGCCTTTGGGAAACCCAGGAAGAGGACATGGACGTCAACTGCGGCGGCATTGCCGACGGCAGCATGACCATCGAAGAGCGTGGCGAACACATCTACCGAATGATGCTGAGCATCGCCTCGGGCGAGCGCAGCAAGAGCGAACAGCATGGCTACGGCCAGAACGAGTTCGTGCCGTGGCAGATCGGCGCCATCACCTGATCCCCGAGCCGTCATCAATGGCGCCAGCATGAAACGCCAATCCTCTGGGTATCAGCCGTTTGCTTGACGGTGAGATGCGCCGTTCATGCCTGGCGGACTGATCCGGTACCTCTCGCAAGATCGGGGGCTCACGCGCCATGCGGGCGCCCCCGTTGTTCGTCGCTAGGGCCGCTCCAGCTGGTCTCGCAGATACTCGATAAAGCGCTGGGTTTTGGCAGGAAGCAGTCGGGTTTCTGTCAATGCGTACACGGGTACCGGCGTCGCTTGCCATTGCGGCAGCACCCGTTGCAAAGCACCAGCCTCGACATCTGGAGCAGCGATACCGGCAGGCAGGAGTGCGATGCCAAGGTCCAGCGAGGCAAGTCGACGCAACATCCCCACACTGTTCAGTTCAAAGCGGCCACCCACCTGAACCTGTTCGACAGCCCCCTCGCTGGTCAAGGTCCACTTGTCCGAGCTCGCCCCTGACATTCGCAGGCATTCGTGATGCACAAGCTCCGCTGGCTCGCGGGGCTCACCGGATCCTGCCAGATATTGAGGTGAGGCATACAGGCCGCGTTGCAGGGTGGCCAGTTTTCGCGCAATCAAGTTGGAGCTGGCCGGCTCGCCCATCCGAATGACCACATCCACGGGGTCGCTGACCAGATCGACCTGGCGTGGTGTCAGATCGAAGTCAAAGGTGATGCCTGGATACAGTCGGGCAAAGTCCGCAATCAACGGCGCCAGGTAGATGTTGGCGAAATCCACCGGTAATGAGGCGCGCAACAGGCCGCTGGGCCTGGCAAGCAGCTCACCCAGTTGCTCATGCGCCAGCCTCGCTTCGTCGACAATGCGCTTGCACCGATCAAAGTAAAGCTGGCCGGCCTCTGTCAGCTCAATCTTGCGCGTGGTGCGATGAAGCAGGCGCAACCCTATCTGCTTCTCCAGGCTGGTGATACGCCTTGAAAGCGTCGAGCTTGGCATGTTCAGGGACTGTGCGGCGCCTCGAAAGCTGCGCATCTTCACGACCTCGACGAACAGGGCCATGTCGTTCAGGTATTCCAAGCATTGCTCCAAAAATGGATCAGTCATTTCAATTTAGCGGGATTTATCCCGACAACGCATTGATTGATGATAACCCCATCACCGCATAGGAGCACTGTAATGAACTCTCTCTTTTCCCAAGTCCAGGTAGGCCGCTACACCCTGTCCAACCGAGTGGTCATGGCCCCCATGACGCGTTCGCGTGCAGACGATGCTGGCGTCCCTTCCAAACTCGTCGCCACTTACTATGAGCAACGCGCCAGTGCTGGCCTGATCATCTCCGAAGGTGTTTTCCCGGTTGCGCAGGGCAAAGGTTATGTGCGGACCCCTGGCATCGAAACCGATGAGCAGGTAGCCGCGTGGAAAAAGGTCGCTGAAGCCGTTCACCTCCGTGGCGGCCGTATCTTCATGCAACTGATGCACTGTGGCCGTGTTTCTCACCCGTCTATGCTGATCGACGGCGCCCAGCCCCAGGCACCCTCAGCCATCAAGGCCGCAGGTCAGACCTATACTGCTACCGGCCTGCAGGACTTCGTCATCCCACATGCGTTGAGCGTCGTTGAAATCGCCGGCGTCGTGGAAGGTTACCGCCAGGCTGCTCGTCGGGCGATCGAGGCTGGCTTCGACGGCGTGGAGTTGCATGCAGCATCGGGGTATTTGCCGGAGCAGTTCTTGTCCAGCGGCAGCAACCAGCGCAATGACGAATACGGTGGTCCTGTTGAAAACCGTGTTCGCTTCGTTCTCGAAGTGCTTGCCGCGATGGCCGAGGAAGTGGGCGGCGACCGCGTGGGAATCAAGATTTCCCCGGAAATGAACTTCAACGACATCGTCGACGCCCAGCCGGAAGAAACCTACACCTACCTGGTAAAGCAACTGCAGCCGTTGAACCTGGCTTACCTGCACGTCGCGCTGTTTGGTGCAGAGTTCGACTATCACAGCGCCCTGCGACCGCTCTTCAAAGGAAGCTACCTGGTCGGCAGTGGCCTGAACAAAGAAAGCGCCGAAGCGCTTATCTCCGGCGGCAAAGCGGATGCGGCTGTGTTTGGTGCTGCTTTCCTGGCCAACCCTGATCTGCCAGAACGGCTGCGTGCAGGCGCCGAGCTCAATGTGCCGGATAAAAATACCTTCTACGCGCCTGGCGCAGAAGGCTACATAGATTACCCAACCCTGACCCAAGGGGCCTGAGGAGCGCCACCATGCTACCCACCGCACGCCTGCAGCGTATGAATCATGGCAGCCAGTTCCGAGCGTTGAGCCTTCGTGGCGATCAGTTTGCGAGACCCATTGATCCGTTTCTGGGCGTGGATCACGCCTGGATCAGCGGGCCGACTTTCCCAGCGCATCCGCACGCGGGTTTCTCGGCAGTTTCGTATTTGTTTCTGGATTCGGAAACGGGGATCGATAACCGGGATTCACTGGGCAATCGCAATGTAATTCATCCCGGTGGTTTGCACTGGACGGCGGCGGGTAGCGGCGTGGTTCATGAAGAAGTCCCAGCGGAGCCCGGCAAGACCGTGCACATGCTGCAAATCTTCATCAATCTGCCCGAGGACCAACAGGCGCAGGCGCCTCATGCCTTCAGCCTGGAAGCACGCGATGTACCCGTTGTACGCCTGCCGGGAGTGAAGATTCGTGTGCCCCTCGGGGCGTTCGGCGAGATCGCCTCCCCCCTCTCATTGCCCACCGATGTCCGATTGCTGGACATCCTGCTGGAAGCGGGCAGCGAGGCAGAAATTCCAATCCCGGACGGCCATGTCGCGTTCGTCGTGCCAATTGATGGTGAGGTGACCGTGGACGGCCAGCCGTTCAGTCTGCTTGACCCAAAGGCCCCAGTGAATCTGCCCCAAGGGCCAAGGCGGGTTTTGACGGTGCAGGCGAAAAACGGCGCCGCAAAGGCAGTGGTTTTTTCAGGTACACCGCTTAATCAGCCGGTTCATTGGCAAGGCCCAATGGCGCTGGCGTCACCAGCTGCACTAAACGAAGCCGTGCAGCGCTACCAACGCGGGTTGTTCGGCAGCCTGCACACCCGATAAGCCAACCACCGTTCCTCTACCTAGCGAGAAGATCATCATGACTCACGAAAATTTCAATGCTGACAACGCTGCCCTGCTGCTTATCGATCATCAGGTTGGCACCATGGGCTGGGCCAAATCCATGCCCTTCGATGAGCTCAAACGCAATGCGCTGATGCTCGCCAAGGCGGCGCGCATTCTCAAGCTACCGGTGGTGCTCACCTCCAGCATGGAGGAGCATGCGCAAGGGCCGTTGCTGAGTGAACTGGAAGAAATCCTCCCGGCCGAGTTCGCGGGGCGCATCAAGCGCCTGGGGATCGTCAACGCGATGGACGATGAACATTTTGCCGCAGCCGTCAAAGCGACTGGTCGCAAGAAGCTCATCATTGCTGGCGTAACCAATGATGTCTGCACCGTCTACCCGGCACTTTCGCTGGTCCGTGACGGCTTCGAGGTACAGGTTGTCGCCGACGCCGGCGCGTCCCCAACCGCGATGGCCGATGACATAGCGCTGCGCCGGATGGACAAGGCAGGTGTAACGCTGACCACCACCAACCAGTTGATTGCCGAACTGGCCGGCAGTTGGGCAACGCCTGAAGGCGGTGAGCTGGTACAGGTACTCATGGAGTCGTTCGGCGGCTGAGTCGGCCCCAGCGACAGTACCCCGGCGAGACGTTCATCGCCTTGACGGGGTGCTCCTTTCACCCGCACCTGTGTGACCCGCTACCGTCCTTCCCAAAGGGACTGCGCAATGCAAACAACTCCGTCAAACAGAACCCTGGAAGTACGTACCAACCCGCACCCCAGAAGCTCTCCCTTCTGAAGAGTTGCTTCAACCGTGAACTCTCCAGTGGGATGCTCGATCGACAAACGCATGCGGTCCTGAAGCGCCACGCCAGCAATTTGCGAAGCAACCGTCCCCGGTAACGTGCAAGCCGTCGCCACGCTGACAGCGCCGAACACGCCAATGCTGGTATGGCAGCGATGAGGAATGAAGGTACGCGTGTTCAGCGTACCTCCCGAGGCAGCAGCCGACACCAGGCACATCTTGGGCACATTGCGCTGGCTCACATCGCCAAGATTCATGGCCAGGCCGGCCTGCCGGCGGATGCTTTCCAGCCGCCCTCTCAACGCCGAATCGGCCTCCAGCTGTTGCGGGCTCTCGTAACCGCTACAGCCCAATGCCTCAGCGCGCATCAGTACCACAGGCATACCGTTGTCGATGCAGGTGACCGCGATGCCATCGAACACATCCTGCGTGTTGCCTGTCGGCAGCAACGCACCACAACTGGAGCCGGCAATGTCCTGGAATTCAATGATCAACGGTGCGCCAGCTCCCGGCACGCCATCAATCTTCACATCACCGGTGTAGTCGACGCAGCCATCGCGTGTGCGCACATACGCAACCGCCATTTGCCCGGTGTTCTCCATGTAAATGCGAACGGGCGTGACCTCCCCAGTCGCGGTGACCAGCCCGCGCTCAATCGCAAAAGGGCCGACAGCAGCAAGGACATTGCCACAGTTCTGGCCATAGTCGACACGCGGCTCATCTACGATCACCTGTGCGAACAGATAATCCACATCAGCGTCGGGCCGGCCTGACGCCTTGATGATCGCGACCTTGCTGGTGAGCGGGTCTGCGCCACCTACCCCGTCGATCTGGCGACTGTCAGGTGAACCCATGGCGGCCAACAGCACCCGATCGCGCAGCTCGCCCTGGTCTGGCAAGTCGCTATCCAGAAAGCACGCAGCCTTGGAGGTGCCGCCGCGCATCAACAGGCAGGGAATGCGTGTCTGGGCCATGCCTACTCTCCCAGTTCATCCAGGCTGTCGATGTACCGTAACCCCTTCTCCGCCAGGCGGGGACGCATGTTGTAGATGTCCAGACCGAGTTCGCCGCTGGCCAGGCGCAACGCCTTCTGCTCTTCCAGATCAGCACGCCGACGGGTCGCCTCCAGCACCTGCCTGACCTCATCGCGCCGCACAACGACCACACCGTCATCATCCGCCACGACCACGTCACCGGGGTTGACCAGCTGCCCGCCGCAAATGATCGGTAGATTGACCGAGCCTAGCGTCTCCTTGATGGTGCCTTGCGCGCTGACCGCCCGTGACCAGACAGGGAAGCCCATTTGCCGAAGGGTACGGGTATCGCGAACCCCGGCATCTATCACCAGCGCACGCACACCATGAGCCTTGAGCGATGTTGCGAGCAGGTCACCAAAGTAGCCGTCGGTACAGGGAGAGCTGGGTGCCACTACCAGCACATCGCCAGGACGGCACTGTTCAACAGCAACGTGGAACATCCAGTTGTCCCCGGGCGCCACCAGCACAGTGACGGCCGAGCCACTGACAGAAGTGCCCTGCTGAATCGCCGATATCGAGGGCGCCAGCAACCCTTTGCGCCCTTGTGCTTCGTGGATGGTGGCAACACCGTATGCCGCCAGTTCGTCCACCAGGCCCGCGCCCGCTCGCTCGATGTTGCGAAGGACAACGCCGGTTTTTCCCACGAGCGTACTCATGCCAGGCTCTCCGTCACGCGCGGGAAGATGCTCTGGTAGCCCTCGGCGTAGACAATGTTGCGGGCGCAGGTGATGCCAACGTTGCGCTTGGCCTGTACCCCCCGCTGCAGGGCGACACGTGTGTAGTACTCCCACAGGTGTTCCTGCCCGGCCATGCATTGAATCGCAGCGTATTTCTTGTCCCATACGTCGGTGATGTCCAGGAACACATCCGGGCGCCACTCACACTGTTCGGGCTGATGCGGCTCAAAGGCATAGACCGGGGGTGCCCCGACAATCTTCTCGCCCGGTCGGTAACCTTCTGCCTGGGCGATGATCCTCGCTTCCTGAGTGAGGTTCATTGCCAGCGGGTGGTCGTAGTTGTACGGGTCCTTCAGCGAGTGGCTGAGTACGAACGCCGGCTGGACGCGGCGCATGACATCGGCCAGGCGGAACAGCGTGTCCTTGTCAGCCCGCATGGGGTAATCCCCAATGTCGAAAAACTCCACACTTGCGCCAAGTATTTCGGCTGCAGCCATCGCCTCCTCCTGGCGGGCAGCTTTCACCTTGCCCTCACTCATCTCGCCCTTTCGCCACAGCTTTGCAGACTCGCCCCGCTCGCCGTAGGACAGGCAAACGATGTGCACGTTGTAACCCTGCTGGGCGTGCAGCGCGATAGCGCCACCTGCGCGCCATACAAAATCGGCAGAATGGGCGCTGACAACCAATGCGTTTTTTTGTGATCCTGTCATTGCGAGTGCTCCTGTTTCGATAGGCACAGCTTCGCATTCGGTCTGACTGAAGCAGTAATGCGTTCGGGTGTATGGGGTATGCGTTTTCCTTATTGCCCTCCTCGTCTGGGATCGGCATAGTCAACGCCACCTCAAGCAGAAAGTTGACTGTCGCCATGGAAATCAGGGAGCTGCCAGGCTTGATGCACGTGCGGGCATTCGTGCGCGTCGCGGAGCTCGGGAGTGTTTCCAAAGCTTCATCAGCCTTGTACCGCGCGCAGTCTGTGGTTACACGCTCGATCTCCGAGCTGGAGGCCCGCTTGAATGTGCCTCTGTTCGAGCGTCACACCAATGGCATGCGCCTCACCGGCTATGGTGAGCGCGTGCTGCCGCGGGCGCGCAGGGTGCTGGAGGAGCTCGGCTCTGTACCTCGGCTGCTTGCCCCGGCAGACAAGCAGCCCGTGGAGCCGCTGTACCTGTTCCAGGTCAAGCGGCTGCAGATTTTCGTGAGCCTCTGCGAGACGCATCACATGCAGACCGTTGCGAACCTCATGGGCTTGACTCAGCCGGCCATCAGCTCAACGCTCAAGGTCATGGAGAGCGGCTGTGGCCAAACGCTGTTCGAGCGAACCCCTCGAGGCCTGCAACCTACCCGCACGAGCCACGAAATACTGTTCCCTATCCGGCGTGCACTCAACGAACTGCGCCACATGGAAACAGACATCTCAGCCCTTCACGGCCAATTGCAAGGCGCAGTGCATGTGGGCGCCCTGCCCCTGGGCCGAACGCGCATCTTACCGGCGGCCATCGTGCGCTTGATGGCCGCCCACCCCCATATCCAGGTGATTACCAACGAAAGCCCTTTCGACCTGCTGGCCACCGAGTTGCGCGCAGGCGATGTCGACTTCATCTTCGGTGCGTTGCGCAGTGCGGCTTACGCAAGTGACCTTACAGGAGAGAAGCTGCTGTCCGAAGAAATGGTGCTTGTGGCCCGGCAACACCACCCACTCGCGAAAAGCCTGAACTACAGCGCGCTTTCAACCGCAAAATGGGTATTGCCAAGGGCCGGTTCACCCGCGCGCCAGATGCTGGATGGATGTTTCACTGCACTGGGCATGGCCAGCCCACACCCGGTGGTGGAAAGCGCCGATATGGCCATCATCAGAGGTTTGTTGCTGCGTTCCGACATGATCGCAGCCGTTTCCGCACACCAGTTGGAGCAGGAAATAGCCTCTGGCGAGTTATGTGTCTTGCCTGTCGAGTTGAAACAGACTTCCCGCGCCATCGGGCTGACATACCGAAACGGCTGCCTGCACTCGCCAGTAGCGCAGGCACTGATGGACATGATCCGCGCAGTGACGGGCGAGCAGGCAACCGCCTAGAGAAATTCCAGAAGGCGCGCCGGCAATTTCGGTTATGGCTTGCCGGCTACCGAATACAGCACCTGCTGGTTGCGCGTCTTCATGAAGTCTTCCAGGCTCTGCCCACGCATCGCGGCGTACACCTGCAGGTTTGGCACCCCCACTACCGCAGCAAGCTTTTCCAGTACGAAGAAGATTGCGCCGTACTGGATCAGCCCACGCCAGTCACGGCGGCGTAACAGGTCGCATTCCTCTTCGCTCAAACCCGCCTCATCAAAAAGCGCCTCTGGCGTTTCCAGAAAGCGACGGCGCCAGTCAGGTTCGATCATGCGGTGCAGAAACTTGTTCAGGCGGTACCCCTTGGCGCTTCGCTCCAGCGTGAACGGGTAAGTACCTTCCAGCTTTTCGATGCCGTCGAGCTGGTGCCGCATGTGCTTGAGGTGCCGGGCGGTGGTTTCGACGGGCACCGGTCGATCCTCATTCTCCAGCAGCAGCGTTGCAATACCTGTCATCGACGGCAGGTAGTAGTCCTGGTGCAGCTTCTTCACGTTGGATGACAGCGCGCCTCGCATGATCAACCAGGTGATCACCTCTGCCCCTTCCAGCCCACCTAGCGTTGCGAATTCGGCTAGGGTCATTTCCGTGAGGCGCAGCGGGTCATGTATCAGCAGATCCAGGAACTGCGCATCCCATTCGGGGTTGTTGAACCCACAGCGCTCGCCATGGACCTGGTGGGAAACCCCACCTGTGGCCACAATGGCCACCTTGAGATCCTCTGGGTAACTTTCAATCGCCCGCCGCAGCGCCTGCCCCAGCTTGTAGCAGCGACGGGCACTCGGAATGGGGAATTGCAGCACGCCTACCTGTAGCGGAACAATTTCTACCGGCCAGCCGTCGTCGCAGGCAAGCAACGCAGACATGGGGGAAAAGAACCCGTGATCAAGCGGCTTGTCACGGAAAAAACCCATGTCGAATTCGTCAGCCACCAGGCTTTCGCCGATGTGCCGGGAAAGTGCCGCATGGCCATTCACCGCTGGCAGATCGCGAGGGTTTCCGCCCTCGTCTGCAACCTCGTAACGGTCATCGACGCCAAGGGTAAAAGCACCGTAGTGGTCGAAGAAGAACGACGTCACGTGATCGTTGAAGATATAGAAGAGGACGTCGGGCTTTTTCTCATCGAGCCATGCCTTGATTGGCTCGAACCCTTCGAAGATGGGCGCCCACGCCGCATCCTGCTGCTTGTCGTGGTCGACCGCGAAACCGATAGTGGGGGTATGAGAGACGGCGAGGCCGCCGATGATACGTGCCATGGAATGTTCCTTTACTTGAATGAAGCTACTGGGCCACTGCGGCGTGGCTTGGCCGGCGCCGGGCATGGCCGTTGGCGAGGATCGCCATCGCAGCAATAAAGGCCGGTACGCTCAACAACGCGAAGAGCACTGGAACAGCGAAGCCCATACTCAACACTGCGCCGCCAATGAGCGAGCCGAAGATCGCCCCAAAACGCCCGATCCCTAACATCCAGCTGACCCCGGTAGCGCGAAAATCTGTTGGGTAGTAGCCAGGCGCAAACGCGTTGAGCCCGGTTTGTGCCCCGCTCATGAAAAATCCCGCCGCGGTGACCCCAACGGCAAGCAGCGTCGACTCCAGGCTGGTGGCGCCCAGCAAGAGGATGCACAAGCCACCCAGCACATAAGCCCCGGCAATCACGCGATTGGGGTTGCGCCGATCCATTGCCCAGCCCACTGCAATGGCGCCAACGGTACCGCCGAGCTGGAACAAGCCGGTGATGCTGGCTGCCCGCTCGATGGACAAGCCACTGTCACGCAACAGTGTGGGCATCCAGCCCATGGTCAGGTAGATCACCAGCAGGCCCATGAAATAGGTGCTCCACAGCGCGAGCGTGCCGAAACGGAACTGACCGGTGAACAGCATGCGTACCGGTGCCTTGTGATTCGGTTGGCCCTCGCTGACGATGAACCGCGTAGCGGCAGTGAACGCACCACCGAGCCGGTTCAATACCTTGGCGATCTCGGCCGCAGGTGCATTGCGAGCAGCCAAAAACCGTGCCGATTCAGGCAACCACAACCAAAGAAGCGGAAGCAGTACCAGCGGCATGATGCCCCCCGCGAGCAATACTGCATGCCACCCATACGCCGGGATCAGCCAGGCAGCCAGAAAACCGCCAAGCCCGGAACCCATGTTGAAGCCTGTAAACATGATGGTGATGAAAAGCGCGCGATTTCGCTCTGGCAGGTATTCAGACAGCAAAGTGGTGGTGTTCGGCAGTGCTGCACCCAACGCTACCCCGGTGAGCAAACGCAGCAAGCCCAGTTCGTAGGGGGTGCGGGCAAAAGCGCAGGCCAGGCTCAGCACACTGAACCCAGTCACCGCAATCAGCAGCACCCGCTTGCGACCCAAGCGGTCAGCGTAAGGGCCTGCGGTCAAAGCGCCAATCGCAAGGCCTACCATGCCGGCGCTCATCACGGGGCCAAAAGCCGCACGGGTAAGGCCCCACTCCTGGATCAATGAAGGTGCGACAAAACCCATCACCGCCACATCGAAACCATCGAACAGAACAACCAGAAAGCACAGGGCCATGATGAGCCACTGATACCGGGATACTGGTCGGTCGTCGATCCATGCCTTGATATCGACCGCTTCGTTGCTCATGCTTTCACCTTCTTGTTTTTGTAGGGACCAAGCCGAGGCGAATGCTTGCCGCAACGGTAAGCGCCATCTGACTTATGGACGAAGGTGACTCTAAGGCGGGCATCCCTTCCCCGCCTCCATGAAATCCTTAAGCAGGTATCTGTTTTTCTTATTGGATGAATGGAAAGCCCGAGCCTTCCACCGGGCGGAAGGCTCTGCCAAGCAAAAAAGCTGCACTCCCTTCATCGCACGTATGCAATTGAGGAAGTGCAGCCTTTCGGTGGCCTACTTCAGCGAGGCGATATATCTACCGAGCGTTCTCGCAGAAGCGGTGAATGGCCTGGCAAGCCGCACGCAGCGACTCGTCATCCAGCGCGTAAGCAATGCGCAGATACCCTGGAAGACCAAAAGCACTGCCCTGAACGACTGCAACATTGGCCTCCTCCAGCAACGCCAGGGCCACAGCTTCGTCATTGACCAATTCGCGCCCAGCAGGTGAGCGCTTGCCGATCAGCCCAGAGCAGTCGGCAAAAGCGTAGAAAGCCCCGCCTGGCACCTCGCAACGGATGCCCGGCGCCTGGTTGAGCAACTCGACCATGAAATCGCGGCGCCGCTGGAATACTGCGCGGCTGTGGGCGATGAAGTCTTTCGGACCGTCCAGGGCTGCGATTGCAGCGTGCTGCGAGATGGAACACGCACCCGAGGTCTGCTGACCCTGAAGCTTCTCCATCGCCTCAAGCAGCCAGCGAGGGCCGGTAGCGAACCCGATGCGCCAACCCGTCATGGCGTAGGCCTTCGACACGCCGTTCATGGTCAATGTCCGCGCAGCCAGGCGTGGTTCAACCTGGGCAAGCGTGAGGAAGTCACGGCCGTCGAATATCAGCTGCTCATAGATATCGTCCGCCAGAATCAGTACCTGCGGATGGGCCAGCAACACCTCAGCAAGAGCCTGCAATTCGTCGCGGTCGTACACGGCGCCCGTGGGGTTGGACGGTGAGTTCAGGATCAGCCAGCGGGTTTTCGGCCCGATGGCTTCGGCCAGCGCTTGCGGGGTCAGCTTGAAGCCCGACTCGGCGCCACAAGCGACGATCCGCGACTCGCCACCGCACAGCTCCACCATTTCTGGATAGCTGACCCAGTATGGTGCGGGGATCACAACCTCGTCGCCTTCGTTCAGGGTCGCGGCCAGGGCATTGAAGATGACCTGCTTGCCGCCACTGCACACCAGCGTGTCCTGCCAGCTGACATCAAGACCATTCTCACGCTGGTATTTACGTGCGATGGCTTCACGCAGCGTGCGAAGGCCGGCTACCTGGGTGTAACGGGTTTGGCCACTGTTGATCGCACTGATGGCCGCAGTACGGATGTGCTCCGGCGTATCGAAGTCGGGCTCACCCGCGCAAAGCGATATGATCTTCGCGCCTTCTGCGCGGCGCGCAGCGACGCGGTCGATAATCTTGTAGGTCGCCGAAGGCTTGGCAGCCTCCAGGCGACGGTTCAGCGTTGCCAGGCTCACGCGTGCTCCTCCGGGTGGGAGAGGCCCATCAGGTCCATGGTGGTTTTGCCTTCGCGCAGCTTACCCATGAATACGGCTTCTTTGTCCGCGCGCTTCTGTCCTTCACGCAGGGTATGTTCAACGGCATTGGCCGGGATGATGATCACACCATCCTCGTCCGCGACGACAAGATCGCCGGCGCTGACCTGCGCACCGCTGAAATCGAACGGTTTGCCGACCGAAGGCGTGGTTGCCTTGACGGTGCCTTTGACCGAGATGCCGCGCGCAAATACAGGGAAACCATGTGCTTCGAGCGCGGCGATGTCGCGCACACCACCGTTGATCACCAAGCCAACGATGCCTGCCGCTTCGGCCGCCACCGTGAGCACCTCACCCCAATAGCCGGCGACGAAGTCGGCGGTATCACACACCAGCACGCTGCCGCGCGGCGCTTTGGCCACGGCCAGGTGCAGGCCCAGATTGTCACCTGGTGAACACTGCAGCGGGTAAGCCGGCGCGGCGATGAGTGCGCCTTTCCAGACAGCGCGAATCTCGCGGTCGACTGCGCACGGCAGCCCGGACGCCTCGTACAAGGTGGAGCTGCCCAGGACCTTTGCAATGTTCTGGTAATCGTGTGGAAGGCTCATGATTGCTTGCTCTGCAGGGAGTGGTAACCGAGGGCGGCACGGGCTTCTTTGAGGCTCTTGCCAGTGGCAATCTGTTCGCGGATTTGCGCTTCGACGTGTTCGATCTGACGTGCCGTTTCAGCAACTTCCCGGGCACGGTCACGCGGGACAATGACGACACCATTGGCGTCAGCGACGACGATGTCGCGGGCACAAACCCGGGCATGGCCAACCGACACCGGCTGGTTGACGGCCACGACCTCGACGCGGTCCTTGCCGGTACGCATGAAGCGGCCCTTGCTGAACAGCGGGTAGCCTTCGCCCAGCGCCTTGTTCACATCGCGGCAGACACCGTCAATGACCGTGCCGGCAATACCGCGGGCCAGGGCGTACTGGGTCATGATGTCGCCCCACACCGTGCAATCGGTACGGCCTTCGTTGGCGATGACCACAACGTCGCCTGGTGCTACTTCATCAATGAAGTCACCCACGGTGCCTGGCGGTGTGCTCGCACTGACGTACTGGACAGTGAAGGCCGGGCCGACCACGACCTGGCTGTAGTTGGCCAGCGGCGCGATCCCGAAGGCATGGCCGGGAAGGCCCAGCTTGTCCATCGCGTCGGACACCCCCGGGGTATCCAGGCCTTGGAACAAGGCGACCAGGTCTTTATCAGAAAGGCTCATATCAGTGCTCCACCTTGATGGCTTCGAATTGGGTGTCGTGCATCACTTCCTCGACCGAACGGCCTACGCGGACGGCGTACACCATGCCGGCCTGGCGACGGTCGATACGCTCGGCCAGGTCAAGCACCTTGTCGATGGCACCGGCCGGGACGAAAACGGTGCCGCATGCGTCGGCAATCACGTAGTCGCCTTCATCCACGTCAACGCCAGCCATGCGAACGCTGACAGCCGCGTCGATCTGGATGAGCCTGTTGCGCGCGCTGATCATGGTCACGCCGCGGCCGTAGACCGGGTAGCCGATGTCGGCACTGCCGCAGATGTCGCGGCTGAAGCCATCGATGATCGAGCCACGGATGCCTTTGCGCCGGGCGGCGTTGGCCAGGATGTCGCCCCAGCTGGAAATACCGGCAACGCCACCCGCAATCACCAGCACGCGGTCATCGGTGGTGACCTGCTCGATGACTGGGGTAATCAGGTGAACGGTGGGTGCCACGTCCTGCTTTGGCCCCAGCTGCACCGTGCTGGCTCGGCCAACAATCTTCGGGCAGTTCCAGAGCGGCATCAGGCCGTTGGTGGCTCCAGGCAGTTGGAGGAAGTCCAGCGCGTCCGACACTGTGTTGGTATCGAGCACAGCCAGGCGCTCAAGCGGGGCTTTCAAGCTCATCGGTTGCAGGCCTCTTGTAAGTGAGGCTTGAGTATCTGCGCGGGCATTTGATACGTATATTACGAAGAAGCTAAGCTTGTCATATCCCAAACCTATGGAAGAATGCCGTGATCAACTTTCGTTTGATACGTCACCTGTGGCTGTTCCTGGCCGTTGCCGAGGACCAGAACTTCAGCCGCGCGGCCAAGCGGCTGGGCATGTCACAGCCGCCGTTGACTGAGCAGATCCAGGCGCTTGAACAGTCCCTTCGCATTCAACTGTTCACTCGTTCTCGCCGTGGCGCTCAGCTCACTGCCGCCGGGGCTGCAATCCTCCCCGCGGTGCGCAAGTTTGCTGATCAGCTGGAGCGGCTGGAGTTGGCGGTTCACGAGGCAGTGGCCGGCCACGCCGGCGTGGTGACCATCGGGGCGATCACCTCGGCCATGATCGATGTGCTGCCCCAGTTGATCGAGCGGTTCAAGCAAGACCACCCATTGGTCACGGTTTCGGTTCGAGAGATTGATAGCGCAGAGGCGATACCCGCGCTTGAGTCCGGCGATATCGACATCGCCTTTGCACGCCTTGAAGGCAACCTCGGCCGGCATCTGCAGTCCCTGCCGCTGTCAGAGGATCGCCTGGCAGTCGCGATGCCCAAGGACCACCCACTGGCGACCAGTGCAGCCATTGAGCTCAAGGCACTTGCCGATGAAACCCTGGTGATGGCCTCACGAGACGTCAGCCCGGTGTATTTCGACTATCTGGTGGGTCTATGCAAGGCCAGCGGCTTCGCGCCGCGCATCGTGCATCAGGTCCGCTCTGTCACGGCGCAGGTGGCGTTCGTCAGTTGTGGCCAGGGCATCGCTTTGGTGCCCACCTCCATGGACAAGCTTGCTCCTGGAAATGTATTGGTGCGGCCGTTGCAGCCGGAAGTGAAGGTTGTTACCACCGCCATGGCATGGCACGGCGTTAACGGTAATCCCTTGGTGGATGCGATGATTGACCACGCCAAGCAGATTTTTGCGTCATAGGCTGGGCATATGACAAGGTTCGCGGCTTCGTATTTTACAAAATTCAGGGTGGGCCCGACATTGGGGCCTCTGTAAAAGGAGTTCCCACCGTGGCAAACCCTGCTCGCTTCACTCACGAGAAACTGCCGTTGCACATCGACGGCGTGCTGCTGGATCTGGCGGTGATCCATCGTTCCGGCCCCAAGGCACCTATCCTCTTCCTGCATGGGTTCGGTTCTACCAAAGAAGACTATGCCGACATCACGCTGCAGCCCGCATTCGAAGGTCATCCCTTCATTGCCTACGATGCGCCTGGTTGCGGAGAAACCGAATGCGCCGACCTCGCCCGCATCAATATCCCCTTGCTGGTCAAGACTGCCCAGGCTGTACTTGCACACTTTGGCGTCGACCAATTTCACCTGGTCGGCCACTCCATGGGCGGCCTGACCGGGCTGATGCTCGCTGATGCCGCCCCGGATCGAGTGCTGAGTTTCGTCGACATCGAGGGCAATATCGCCCCCGAAGATTGCTTCCTCAGCCGGCAGATCCACGATCACCCGCGCCACGACGATTCACGGTTTTTCCGCGACTTCATCGAGCGCACCCGGCTTGCCGCCGATCCTGCCAGTGCACTCTATGCGGCCAGCCTGGCGCACAAGGTGCGTACCGGGGCGGTGCGCGGCATCTTCGAGTCCATGGTTGAGCTGTCAGATAATGGCGGTCTGATGGAGAAGTTCCTGGCCCTACCCTTCCCGCGCCAGTACATGTACGGCGCAACCAACGCCCACCTTTCCTATCTGGACGACATCGCTGCCCAAGGGGTGCAACTGGCTTGCATCCCTGATTGTGGCCACTTCCCGATGTATTCCAACCCGGCGCTGATGTGGCAGCACATCAAGGCACTGCAAGACCGCGCCTGACCCCGTTCACCAGCTCCAACCCCTACACGGCTGCTTGCGGCCGTGGGTACCCGCACACCCAGTCATAATAACAATGAGGTTGCGTCATGCTCGAAGCCATCAATGGCTTTCTTTCGGGAAAGCTGCTTATCGTCCTGGTCGTCGGCCTGGGCGCTTATTTCACCGTCAAGACACGGTTTGTGCAGCTTCGCTATTTCCTGCACATGTTCAAAGTGTTCAAGGACAGCCTTACCAGCAGTTCCACTCAAATCAGTTCCTTCCAGGCCCTCATGCTCAGCCTGGCCGGCCGTGTCGGGGCGGGTAACATCGCCGGCGTCGGCGTGGCTGTAACCTTGGGCGGTCCTGGTGCGGTGTTCTGGATGTGGGTGACCGCACTGGTGGGGATGGCCACCACATTGTTCGAATGCAGCCTGGCGCAGTTGTACAAGCGCCACAACGGCAGCGGCCAGTTTCATGGCGGCCCGTCATTCTATATGGAATACGGGCTGAACAAGCGATGGCTGGGCGTGGTGATGGCGGTACTGTTGATCGTCACGTTCGGTTTTTCCTTCAATGGCCTGCAGTCACACGCGGTAACCCATTCACTGCAAAATGCCTTTGGCTTTGACCCCGCCTATTCCGGCATCGCCCTGGCCGCCGTGCTAGCGCTGGTGTTCATGGGTGGCATCAAACGCATCGCCAGGGTGGCAGACCTGCTGGTACCGGTGAAAACGCTGGCCTACATAGCGGTTACCCTGTATGTCATTGTGCTGCAATTTGACCACGTGCCCTTGATGCTGTTGACCATCGTGAAAAGCGCGTTCGGGCTCGATCAAGCCTTCGGTGGCTTGATCGGCAGCGCAATCGTGATGGGTGTGAAGCGTGGCGTATTCGCCAACGAAGCTGGCCTGGGCAGTGCGCCTAACGTCGCAGCGGTGGCCGAAGTTCGGCACCCTGTCTCACAAGGTGTCGTGCAGGCGTTCAGCGTGTTTTTCGATACGTTCATCATCTGCACCTGCACCGCTTTGCTGATCTTGCTGTCGGGCTTCTATTCCGCTGGTTTCGCGGGTGACGGCATCGTGCTGACCCAGAACTCGCTTGCCGCAGTGGTCGGTGACTGGGGCCGCAGCTTCATCAGCGTTGCACTTGCGTTGTTCGTGTTCACCTCGATTCTCTACAACTACTACCTGGGCGAAAACAACCTGAGGTTTATTCTGGGCAAGAACCGCAAGGCGCTGCTGAGCTATCGCGCCCTGGTACTGGCCTTGATTCTCTGGGGCTCGGTTCAGGATCTGAGTACAGTGTTTGCCTTCGCCGACATCACCATGACCCTTTCTGCGCTGGTAAACCTCATCGCCCTGGTCCTGCTATGCCGAGTTGGCCTGCGACTGCTCGCAGATTATGACGCACAGCGCAAAGCCGGCGTTGCCGAGCCGGTTCTCACCGCCAGTGCCTTCCACGACCTCAACATAGACAGGACCATCTGGAGCAATGCTCCAGAGCCGGTCGAAAAAGATCAGGGCCTGGGTGTACTCGAACCTGAGCCGCCAAAAATATCTTGATGAGCAGGATTCCCAGGCAACCGTAGTGGTTGCCTGGGCTTGGTTTCAGCTTCGTGCATTCGAATAATGAGCCCCAGGACGCAAGCCGGTGTTTTCTTCCACAGCCCCCGTGCCGTCGAGGTAACCGTGCTTGCGTAGATCGGGCATGAGCACTGCGGCAATCAGGGTGATGACGCTCATCGCCGCCACATAGTAGTAGAAGTACGACTCCACGCCCGCGCCACGCAAAGACAGCGCCACGTACTCGGCAGTACCGCCACACAGCGCGTTGCCCAAGGCATAGGGCAGCCCTACCCCCAGCGCACGGACCGTGGCGGGGTACAGGTCTGCCTTCAGCACGCCGGTGACCGGCGTATAGAACGCTGCAATCAGGAGGCCCAGCATGACCAGCGCGAAGGCTTCGTACGGGTTGTTGACGCTCTTGAGCCCCGTGAGCAACGGTACGATCAACAGGCTCGACAGCAGGCCGAAGGCAATCATGCTGTTTCGCGAACCAATCCTGTCAGCCATCATCCCGAACACCGGCTGAAGGCACATGAACACCACCAGCGCGGCTGTCATGATGAAGCTCACGGTCGACGCATCGAAGCCCGCCGAAACCACCAGGTATTTCTGCATGTAGGTGGAGAATGTATAAAAGTGCAGCGAGCAACCCGCAGTGATGGCAATCGTCAGCAGCAGGGCTTTCTTGTGCTTCATCAGCGCTTTGATCGAGCCCGCTTCCTTGTGTTTGGCACCTTGGTGGCTTGCCGTTTCAAGCATCGAGCGGCGAAGGTAGACCACTACCAGCGCACTCACTGCACCAATGAAGAATGGAATTCTCCAGCCCCAGGCCTTGAGTTCTTCGAGGGGCAGCAGGTTCTGCAGCACAACCACAGTCAGCAATGCCAGCAGTTGCCCGGCAATGATCGTGAAGTACTGGAACGAGCCAAAGAAGCAGCGCTTGCCCGTACTGGAAATCTCGCTGATGTAGGTAGCACCGGTACCGTATTCAGCCCCTACCGAAAGGCCCTGCATCAAGCGGGCAATTAGCAACAGAACCGGCGCCGCCATGCCAATGGTTTCGTAGGTGGGCAATACCGCGATCATCAGCGAGCCCCCACACATCAGAAAGACGGAGATGATCATGGAAAACTTGCGGCCACGCGTGTCAGCGAGGTAACCGAAAATCCACCCGCCCAGGGGGCGCATGAAGAAGCCGACAGCAAAAATGCCGGCCGTTGCCAAAAGCTGTGTGGTCTGGTCGCCCTGAGGGAAAAAAAGCGCGGCGAAGTAAATTGAGGTGTAGGCGTAGATGAAGAAGTCGTACCACTCCACCAGGTTTCCGGAACAGGCGCCGAGAATGGCGCGGATCCGTTGGCGATTGGTCAGGTTACGGATATCAGGCGCAGCAGGATTGTGATTGTTGGCGTGCATGGGGAACTCCAGATCTGAGGCAAACGCGAGGCAAGAACAACAGCGTTGGTCTGCGTCGATCTACTGGCTTGGAGGCATCACAGGAAAAGCAGGCGGCAGTACGCGGGGCGATGGAACGCACATCATGGGGGCACCTTCTGGGATCTATTATTTTACAAGCCAGCGAAAGCGCACTGACTTTTATCCCGGGCAAAGCTACGCCCTCACCTGAGTAGCGGCCAGACCCGCTGCCCTCTAGCAGTTATGCCGCGATTGAATAGCTTGGCGCAGCCGTTTCAGAGCATGTGCCCCGCCCAGATGCCTTGGGCCACCAGCTCGCTGGCAATGTCCACAAAGGTCTGGCCGACGTAGCGCGTTGCAGGGCTTACCTGCCGGTCGGCGGGCAGCACGAGTACCAGCTTGCGCATCGGCGTCGGGTCAACCAGCGGCGCGGCGCATAGCGTGCCGTCATTCAGGCGGGAGTAGATGGAGGCCAGTGGCAATGCCGTATAGCCAAAACCATTGCGCACCAGGTCGATCATCGCGCCAAAGGAGTCCGCCTCGACACTGGTGGTGATCTTGAAGCCTCGCTCAAGGGCGCACTGGTCCATGATCTTGCGCAGCCCATGGCGGGGGCTGGGCAGCACCATCTGTTCATTGGCCAATTCTGCGAACGGCACGGCCGTGTCCAGGTTCAACCTGGCCTCGGGAGGGCCAACCAGGACCAGGTTCTCCATCATTACCGGTTCGATTCGCAACGTGTGCAGTGGCTGCGGATCGTAGGAAATGGCCAGCTCCAACTCGCCCCGCTGCAACCAGTCCAGCAAATAGCCGCTGAACGCCGATGAAAAGCGGATCGAGAGGTCTGGGTGAGTGTCGCGAATGCGTTGAACCAACGGCACAGTGACAATCTCGGCGATGGTCGGCGTGGTACCGATGGCGACCATGCCGCGAAATGCGGCACGACCGCCGGCTACCGAGGTACGGATGGACTCGAGCTCGTCCATGATTCGGGTGGCCCGTTCAAGAACCTCGAGGCCGGCAGCGGTGATTTCCATGCCGCGACCATGCCGCTCGAACAGGTAGACGCCCAATTCCTTTTCCAACTGCCGAATCTGCCGGCTCAATGCAGGTTGGGCCACATGGAGCCGGTCCGAAGCCTTGCTCAGGCTGCCAAGTTCGGCCACATGGATCAGGGTTTTGAGTTGCACTACGTCCATCGGTCAACCACTGGCAAAGAAAGGGGCGCCTCTGAGCGGCGTTTTTCACAGTCTAAAGACAGCCTTGGTCATCAGCTATAGCATTTGGGCATAGCAGCTAGAACCAAAGGCATACACCACAGCACGATTGGGCTATGGAGCGTCTTCCTGATGATCGGGTTGCCTACCGCGTGCTATGGGCTCACCTATGCCGCTACGGCATATCTCAAAGAAAAAAACGGTAGTCGTCCTGCGCTGCATCTCGCCGCATGATGAGGAAAAACAAAAGCAGCACTGCCGGGAGATACCCATGTCATCGCAAGAAGCTGAACAGAACTGGCAAGAGGACGTGTTCCGTGTTCTTAAGGCCCACGACGTCAAGCACGTCGTATTCGTACCGGACGCTGGCCACTCGGCGTCCATTCGCATGTCCTATGCAGACCCCGACATCAAGGCCGTTGTGCTCACCACGGAAGAAGAAGGCATTGGCTACCTGGCGGGCGCCTGGCTGGGTGGTGAACGTGGCGCCCTGCTGATGCAGTCGAGCGGTGTCGGCAACTGCATCAACACCCTCGCCTTGCAGAACTGCGCTGGTTTCCCCCTGCTGATGGTAGTGACCATGCGGGGGGACTGGGCTGAATTCAACGCCTGGCAAAACCCGATGGGTCAGGCCACTGAAGCCTCCCTGAACCTGATGAAAGTGATGACCTGGCGCGCTGACAAACCTGAGGATGTGGCCCCCCTGCTCCATGGCGCCGCCACCATGGCCTTCAACGGCGATGCCGCCACCGCCCTGCTGCTTGGTCAGCGCCTGATCGGAGAAAAGAAATGGGTCAAGTAAGCGCCAACCACGTGCTTTGCCGCCGAGAGGTCGTGCGTACCTTGCTCGCCGATCGCAATGATGTGCTCGTCGTCACCGGCCTGGGCTCTGCCTCCTATGATGTGATGGCCGCGGGTGACCACGACAACAACTACTACCTTTGGGCGGCCATGGGCAGTGCCATTACCGTGGGCTTGGGCCTCGCCAATGCGCAGCCGGACAAAAGCGTGGTGGTTGTCACCGGGGATGGTGAGCTGCTGATGGGGTTCGGCGCACTGGCCACTGTTGCACTGCAGCAGCCGAAAAACCTCACCATCGTGGTGCTGGACAACGGCCACTTTGGTGAAACCGGCATGCAAGTCAGCCACGCCGGCTTCGGCATCCAGTTGGACCGGGTCGCTGAAACCTGTGGCTTTGCCTGGACCCAGGAAATCCGTGAAATGGACGGGGTCCATGCCCTGCGTGAGCGTTTCGCCAATCGGGACGGGGTCAAGCTGGCCACGGTGAAGATCAAAGCCGAAAACCCGCCACGCGTACTGCCGCCGCGTGATGGCCAATACATCAAGAACCGTTTCCGCGCCGCCCTGGGCTTTCAGCCTATCTGACCGTGTTGCAGGGTCGGGCCGGCGGCCGAACCACGATGACGCTGCCGGCCTGCCCCACCCTGGAGAATGATGATGATCGACAACAATCAAGAAGAACTCAACGCCATTCGTGAGGGTGTACGCGCCCTGTGTGGCGATTTCCCGGCCGAATACTGGCGCAAGGTCGACGAAGAAAAAGGCTTCCCTGAAGCCTTCGTCAAAGCCATGACTGAGGCCGGCTGGCTGTCGGCGATGATACCCGAGGAGTTTGGCGGCTCCGGCCTGGGTCTGGCCGAGGCGTCGGTGATTCTTGAAGAAGTCAACGCCTGCGGCGGCAACTCCGGCACCATCCATGGCCAGATGTACAACATGTTCACCTTGCTGCGTAACGGCAGCGAAGAACAAAAGCGCTACTACCTGCCCAAACTGGCCAGTGGCGAGCTGCGCCTGCAGTCTATGGGCGTGACAGAGCCGACCACCGGCACCGATACCACCAAGATCAAGACCACGGCGGTTCGCAAAGGCGACAAGTACGTGATAAATGGCCAGAAAGTGTGGATCTCTCGCGTCCAGCATTCTGACTTGATGATCCTCCTGGCGCGCACCACCCCGCTCGCCGAGGTCACCAAGAAGGTCGATGGCATGTCGATTTTCCTGGTCGACCTGCGTGAAGCCATTGGTAACGGGCTGACCGTACAGCCGATTGCCAACCTGGTGAACCACGAAACCAACGAGCTGTTCTTCGACAACCTGGAAATCCCTGCCAGCAGCCTGATTGGCGAAGAAGGCAAGGGTTTTCGCTACATCCTCGATGGGCTCAATGCCGAGCGTACTTTGATCGCCGCCGAATGCATCGGCGATGGCCGCTGGTTCATCGAGAAATCCAGCCAGTACGCCCGTGATCGCGTGGTATTCGGCCGCCCGATCGGCCAGAACCAGGGCGTGCAGTTCCCCATCGCTGAAGCCCACATCGAAATCGAAGCCGCCGACCTGATGCGCTGGCGTGCTTGCGCCGAGTACGACAGCGGTCGCAACGCCGGCGCCGCCGCGAACATGGCCAAGTACCTGGCGGCCAAAGCCAGTTGGGAGGCTGCCAACGCATGCTTGCAGACCCACGGCGGCTTCGGCTTTGCCAATGAATATGACGTCGAGCGCAAGTTCCGCGAAACCCGCCTTTATCAGGTCGCGCCCATTTCAACCAACCTGATCTTGTCCTACGTGGCCGAACATCTGCTGGAACTGCCACGTTCGTTCTGACCCGGGTCCCCCTCGCCAACCGTGAGGGGCCTGCCATAACAAGAGAGACATCAATCATGAGTCAGCCCATTCGCCCACTTGACGGCATTACCGTCATCAGCCTCGAACATGCGATCGCAGCGCCCTTCTGTACCCGTCAGCTGGCTGACCTGGGCGCCCGGGTGATCAAGGTCGAACGCCCGGGCAGTGGCGACTTCGCCCGTGGTTACGATCAGCGGGTCAACGGCCTGGCCTCGCATTTCGTCTGGACCAACCGCTCGAAAGAAAGCCTGGCCCTTGACCTCAAGCAGGATATCGCCGGGGACATCCTTGGCCAGCTACTGGAGCAAGCCGATGTGCTGGTGCAGAACCTGGCGCCAGGCGCGGCCGCCCGCCTTGGGTTGAGCTTCGAGCAATTGCACGAGCGCTTCCCGCGGCTCATCGTCTGCGACATCTCCGGCTATGGCGCTGGGGGCCCCTACGAGCAGAAAAAAGCCTATGACCTGCTGATCCAGAGCGAAGGCGGTTTTCTTTCGGTCACCGGTGGGCCCGGCGAAGACGGGATGGCCAAGGCGGGCAACTCGATAGCGGATATCGCTGCCGGCATGTATGCCTATACGGGCGTCCTCTCGGCCGTACTGTTGCGGGAAAAAACCGGCATCGGCAGCCACGTTGAAGTTTCGATGCTGGAGAGCCTGGTGGAGTGGATGAATTACCCGCTCTATTACGCCTACGAGGGTGCCCCGCCACCGCCTCGCGCTGGTGCAGCGCACGCCACGATCTATCCATACGGCCCATTCCCTATTGGCGATGGCAGCACCGTGATGCTCGGCCTGCAGAACGAACGGGAGTGGCAGCTGTTCTGCGAGCATGTGCTGATCCGGGCGGAGCTGGCGGATGACGATCGGTTTTCTGCCAACTTCAAACGCGTGGCCAACCGCGACGCCCTGCGAGCGTTGATCATCGAGGCTTTCGCCCCATTGAGCTTCGATACCGTCATTCAGCGGCTGGACCAGGCCAGCATTGCCAACGCCAAGGTAAACGACATGCAGGGTGTCTGGGAGCACCCACAGCTAAAAGCCCGAGATCGCTGGCGGCGCATCGACACGGCCGCAGGCAGCGTTCCCAGCCTGCTCCCGCCCGCCACCAGCAATGCCTTTGCACCACGCATGGGCCCGGTGCCCGCGCTTGGCGAGCATAGCGAAAACATCCTTGCCGAACTTGGCCTGACGCATGAACGAATTCAACAGCTGCGCGCTTCAGGGGTCATCTGACCCCTCTTTTTACCGCCTGTTGTGAAGCTCAAGAACAGAGTATTACTGCTTATGAAAGTGCTGGTCGCTATCAAACGTGTGGTCGATTACAACGTCAAAGTCCGCGTCAAGGCGGACAACTCCGGCGTCGACCTTGCAAACGTCAAGATGTCCATGAACCCCTTCTGCGAAATCGCCGTGGAAGAAGCCGTACGCCTGAAGGAAAAAGGCGTGGCGACCGAGATCGTCGTCGTCTCCGTCGGCCCGACCACTGCCCAGGAGCAACTGCGTACCGCCCTGGCCCTGGGTGCCGACCGTGCCATCCTGGTAGAAGCCGCTGACGAGCTGAACTCCCTGGCGGTGGCCAAGGCGCTGAAAGCCGTTGTCGACAAGGAGCAGCCGCAGTTGGTCATCCTTGGCAAGCAGGCCATCGACAGCGACAACAACCAGACCGGCCAGATGCTGGCTGCGCTGACCGGCTACGCCCAGGGCACCTTCGCCTCCAACGTCATCGTTGCTGGCGACAAGCTGAACGTCACCCGTGAAATCGATGGCGGCCTGCAGACCGTGTCGCTGAACCTGCCAGCCATCGTCACCACCGACCTGCGCCTGAACGAGCCGCGCTACGCGTCGCTGCCGAACATCATGAAGGCCAAGAAGAAGCCGCTGGAAACCGTCAAGCCTGACGATCTGGGCGTTTCCCTAGCCTCCACCAACAAGACCCTGAAAGTCGAAGCGCCGGCTGCCCGCAGCGCGGGTATCAAGGTCAAGTCGGTGGCCGAACTGGTCGAGAAGCTGAAGAACGAAGCGAAGGTAATCTGATGACCATCCTGGTAGTAGCTGAACACGACAATCACACACTCGCCGCGCCGACCTTGAATACTCTGGCTGCAGCCCGCCAGATCGGAGGGGAAGTGGTGGTCCTGGTCGCGGGGCTGGACGTTTCCGGTGTCGCTTTCGCGGCGGCGCAGATCGCTGGAGTGAGTAAGGTGCTAATGGCAGACGACGCTGCCTACGCGCGCCAGCTCCCGGAAAATGTTGCGCCATTGGTGGCCAACCTGGGTCGCGACTTCAGCCATGTACTCGCCCCTGCCACCAGCAACGGCAAAAACATCCTGCCACGGGTGGCAGCGTTGCTGGATGTCGATCAGATCTCCGAAATCATTTCGGTCGAGTCTGCCGACACCTTCAAGCGCCCGATCTATGCGGGCAACGCCATCGCCACCGTGCAGTCGAACGCCGCAGTCAAAGTCATTACCGTTCGATCCACCGGCTTTGAAGCCCTGCCGGCAGAAGGCGGTAGTGCGCCGATCGTGGCATTGGCTGGCGCCCGCGATACAGGCATATCGGCGTTCGTCGGCGAAGAACTGGCCACGTCCGATCGCCCCGAGCTGACCGCGGCAGACATTGTTCTTTCCGGTGGCCGCGGCATGGGCAACGGCGACAATTTCAGCCACCTGTACCGCCTGGCCGACAAACTCGGCGCGGCAGTTGGGGCATCACGCGCGGCAGTAGACGCAGGCTTTGTTCCCAACGACATGCAGGTCGGCCAGACCGGCAAGATCGTGGCCCCACAGTTGTACATCGCGGTCGGTATCTCCGGCGCGATCCAGCATTTGGCGGGCATGAAGGAATCCAAGGTCATTGTCGCGATCAACAAGGATGAAGAAGCGCCGATCTTCCAGGTGGCCGATTACGGACTGGTCGGCGACTTGTTCGATATCGTGCCAGCACTTACCTCCACGCTGTAACAGGACAAAAACAATGACCCCATCAGCACCTGAAACGTGGATCGGTCGCAGTGAGACCGTGCACGATTGCATCAGCCATAACCTGGTAAAACGCATTGCCGCAACCCTGGGTGAGCCAGCGCCAGCTCCGGGTGGCCCCCTGCCCGAACTCTGGCACTGGGCATTCTTCCAGGACGCCGTCGAGCACTCCGGCCTAGGCGGGGACGGCCATCCCGCGCGAGGCGGTTTCTTGCCCCCGGCGGATAACCGCAACCGCATGTGGGCAGGTGGTCGCCTGGAGTTCATCCACCCGCTGCGCGTCGATGCCCAGGTATCTCGCCGCTCGACCATCCTCAACGTTCAGGAAAAGCATGGGCGTACGGGGTGCTTGCTGTTTGTCACCGTACAACATGAGTACGTGCAAGACGGCCAGCGGGCGCTCATCGAGGAACAGGACATCGTTTATCGTGAGCCATCGCCACCCAAACTGGGCGGAACCGAGCCGATGCCGCAGGGAGACTGGCATCTTCACGTTCAGCCAAGCCCGACGCTGCTGTTCCGCTATTCGGCGGTGACGTTCAACGGCCACCGCATTCACTATGATTGGCCTTATGTGACCGAAACCGAAGGTTACCCTGGCCTGGTGGTGCACGGCCCCCTGATCGCAACGCTGAACGTGCAAGCATTCGTACGGGCGAACCCGCAATTGACAGTGCGTCGATTCAGCTTCCGTGGTGTTCGTCCCTTGATCTGCCCTGACGCATTCGAGGTCGGTGGCCGATTGATCGGTGAGGGTAAAGCCCAGGTCTGGGCTGGCAATCAGGCAGGTCAGGCCCAGGTCGGCGAGATCGAATTCGTCCAGGAGGCACGCCAATGACACAACAACCCGTAGTCCGTAGCGCGCTTTTCGTTCCCGCGACTCGCCCAGAACGCATTCCGAAAGCTTTGGCCAGTGGTGCGGACCGGGTCATTGTGGACCTTGAGGACGCTGTGGAAGAGACCCTGAAAGAGCAGGCGCGCAACAACCTCGATCAGTTCCTCGACGATCATCCGCAGGCCAAGGTGCTGGTACGGGTGAATGCGCCTGGTCATTGGGCCCACGAGGCTGACCTGTCGCTTTGCCGGCGTCATGCCGGGGTCATCGGCATTCTGCTGCCGAAGGCTGAAAGCGTTGACCAGATTGATCGCGCCCATGCCACTGGCAAAGCGGTGTGGCCAATCATCGAAAGTGCCAAGGGCCTGGCTGCCCTACCATTCTTGGCGGCAGCGGCTGGCGTAGACAGGTTGTCATTTGGCAGCCTGGACCTGGGCCTGGACCTTGGCCTCAGCACGGGTAGCGCAGCAGCCGAGCACGTGCTGGGGCATGCCCGTTACGCAGTGCTGCTACATAGCCGTGTCGCGGAATTGGCCGCGCCCTTGGACGGCGTGTTCCCCGCCATCCAGGATATCGACGGTTTGCAGCGTCAAGTCCGGTTCGCACGGGACATGGGCTTTGGCGGTGCCTTGTGCATTCACCCAAGCCAGGTCAAGGTGATCCACGATGCCCTGAAGCCCTCGCATCACGAGCTGGATTGGGCTCGACGGGTGGTCGAGCAGGCCGAAGCTGGCGCCGGCGTATTCACCCTTGATGGCCAGATGGTCGACGCTCCGGTGATCCTGCGTGCCCGGGCAATCTTGCTGCAGGCGGGTTGAAGGGTTCAGTTCATGCTCCCGTTACAGCACGCGACCACTGTTCTGACGCGCAGGGGTATCTGTATCGGGGGCACCCGTCGAAGAGGTGCCGTATGTGGTTGAAGAATGGCGCAGCCCTGCCACCGCGCAAGTGCTGCAAGCGCTTGATCTGCCGGCTGCTGCGTGCCCTATCCAGGTTGCCGGCGTATGGTTAACGCCGCCCGTACATGCCCTCCCCCTGTCATGCAGGCCGCGTCAGAGCTGATGGTTGAAATAGGCTATACCGCCATGACCATGCGAAAACTGGCGCAACGTGTCGGAATACTCCCAGGCAGCCTTTACCATCACGTCGACTGCAAACAGGATCTCCTACTCAATGTGGTCTTGGACATCGTCGAAAAACGCCTACAGGCGTGGCATGCGAGCGTATGCCCACGCGACCTGAAGGGATATGTGTGTTTCTCACTCGAGCGGCAAGTCACCGTCCCACAGGAAGATTTGATCCTGCGACACGAGGTCAGGCACCTTGAAGCCAGCCACCGGCGCTGTCTGGACCGGGCGAGTGCACGGCTGGCCCAGCCTGTGGAATGCATCATTCAGAAAGGTTGTGCGACAGGCCAGTACCGCGTGGACGACCCCTCCAAAGCCTCGGTGGCGATCGTTGCGATTATCGAAAGCGCCAACAGCCTGCGGCTCAGCAAGGCGCCTTTCGATGAAACCTGGATCCAGGAGCACGTCCTGCAGGCGTGCAATGCATTGCTGCGACCTCATCAACGCGCGCTCTGATGCTCAGGCCACCGCAATCATCCTTGACCTATCCTGTCTGCAAGCACGCCCGGACGGAACGGATCAGGACCTAGATCATGCCATTCAGATTCACGCTGTGGTCGAGCCTCGCGCAGTTCACCCAGGGGATCCGTAAAGAGTTCTCCAACCCGGACCGCCTCCCCCAACGCTTGCTGGACGAAGCCGAGACGCTGCTGTCCGTGTTGTTGGCTATCGGCATGGCGCATTATCTGGCGGTAGATAATGTTGGCTGGGCTGCTTTCAGTGGCTACATGGTGATGCGTTCAAGTCTGCACGACTGCGTTTACCGTGGCGGGCTTCGGATCATCGGCACTGCCGCAGGCGGCTTGGCCGCAGCAGCGCTACTGACTCAAATGCAAATAAGCGTGCATTGGCTTGGTCCCGTCATTGGGCTGGTCGGCGCAGGCACGCTGTGGTGCGCCATCCGCCATGAGCATGGTTACGCCTGGCTGTTTGCCGGACTGACATTCGCCATGGTGGCTATCTCCGGATTTGACGCGACGGGTGGCCCATCCGTGATCGAGATAGCCAGAACCCGCCTGGAGGAAGTGGCATGCGGCACCCTTGCCTGCTGGTTCGTAGCCATGCTCTCCGGCCGGACTGTACGCAAGATGTTTCCCGATGGCGCGTTATCTTCCCGATCTGGCGCGCGCGTGAACGAACCGGACCTTGACCGTTGCCTGCTAGGTCATGTGCTGCAGGCAGGCCTGGCGTTGGCGTTGATCCCTTCCTTGGGTATCTGGCTGGAAGTGGGGGGGTTGAGCCAGGCAGCTATCACCGTCATGGCCGTGATGATGGTGCCACCAGGGGCGCTTTTGCCAGGTAGCCGCGCAGTCACGCTGCGCAATGTTCATCGCCTGGCAGGCTGTTGCGCGGGCGCTGCCTGTGCGGGGCTGGCTTTATGGCTGGTAGGCTCGAACTGGATCGCCATGACCCTGGCAATGTGCATCGGCGTGATGGTCGGGCGGCACATCGAGAACAGTAACCGCTCATACGCTTACGCCGGCACCCAGTTTTCCCTCGTGTATCTGGTAGTGATGGTGCCTGATACTTATGTCAACGTCAGCCCTGCGCCCGGGTTGCTCCGCCTGGAGGGGGTGCTGGCAGGTTTCGTCCTGATCGGCGTAATACGCCTGGCGAATCAGTTGATCCGCCAGGGCGCCTCCCGATGAACCCTAGGCTGACGAATGATTGCTGGCCTGGAGCCGTTGTCGATAGGCTGCAAACACTTGCGGGTTGACCATACGTGGCCCCTCCTCCCCGCGCAGCACCTGCAGTATTTGCTCCGCTGCCCATAGCCCCATGCGCAGACGGGCCTCGCGGGTTACACCTGCGGTGTGATAAAGGCCTACCACGTTATCAAGCCCAAGCAATGGATGATCGAGGGCTGGCGGCTCTTCGTCCCAGACATCGATACCCGCCCCCCCAAGGTGGTCACAGGCCAGCGCCGCATAAAGTGCGGCCTCGTCATGCAGGCCGCCACGCGCCGTATTGATAAAAATGGCGCCCTTGCGCATCGACGCAAACGTTGTTGCGTTCATCATGTTCAGCGTCGAAGCCAGGCGGGGGCAATGTAACGACACGACATCACTCTGCTGCAAAAGCGTCTTGAGGTCGCAGCCTGTTGCGCCCCGTTGATCGATCTGCTCGCTTGTCAGTAACGGATCATGGGCGATGACCCGCATGCCCAGGGCGTGGGCGATATGTGCTACCCGTGTACCTATCTCACCGATACCGACCAGACCCAGCGTTTTTCCTGAAAGCTCGAACCCCATCAAATCTTCGCGAGAGAAACCTCGATCCCTGCGCAACCGCCGATCCGATTCGCTGATGCGCCGCGCACTGTCGAGCATCAGCCCGATGGTTGCCTCTGCTACCGATTGGGCATTGGCACCGGACTGGTTCACTACCAGAACGCCGGCACGGGTGCAGGCATCGACGTCGACGGTGTCATAACCGGCCCCATTGGTTGAGACACACAGCAGGTTTGGCAGTTGGTTGAGTAAACGCTCCGTCACACGCCATTCAGGTGGCAGCTCATCACGTGCGGATGGCACCTGGTACACCTGGCAACTGCGCAGCGCTTGCATGATCAGCGCGGGTGCCTGGTCACGAGGTACGGTTTGCAACACCACATTGGCTGAGGCTTCGAGCATCTGGGCCATCACCGGGTGGTACCAGACGTCGAAGCGTACGATCTTCTTCACTTCGCTATTCATGCTCGCCTCAATGGCTGATGTGGGATGGCGTGGATTTGCCTCCCATGAACTTGCGCACCCCAATGTTCTCCTCGACCTTGCCATCGCCATCCAGGTAACCATGCCTGGAGAGGTCTGGCATCAACAGGGAGGAAACAAGGGTGATGGCAGCGATAGCCGCGACATACAGATAGAAATACTCCTCCATGCCCAGCGAGCGGAAGCTTAGTGCTACGTATTCAGCGGAACCCCCGAACATTGCAGCACCTACCGCATAAGGCAGCCCTACACCAAGGGCCCGAACGGTTGGCGGGTAGAAGTCTGCTTTCAGCACGCCAGTAACCGGCGTATAGAAGGCTGCAATGAGCAACCCGGCGACCACCAGCGCGAATGCACTCAGCGGGTCCTGAACAGACTTGATCGCTGACAACAGGGGTATGACCAGGAACGTGGACAGCAGACCGAAAATTATCATGTTGCGGCGTACGCCGATCTTGTCCGCAAGCATGCCGAAAACCGGTTGGGCAAACATGAAGATCACCAGCGCCGAAGCCATGATGATGCTCACTGTCGGTGCCGGAATACCGACGCTGACCACCAGGAATTTCTGCATGTAGGCAGTGAAGGTATAGAAGTACAGAGAACAACCGATGGTGATTGTGAAGGTCAGCAGTACAGCGCGCTTGTGTTGCATGAGGCCCCTGAGCGAACCCGCCTCCTTGCTCTTCATACCTTGCGCAGTGGCTGTTTCGCGCATGGTCCGGCGCAGGTACACCACCACGATCGAGGCCAGCGCGCCGATCAGGAACGGCACTCGCCAACCCCAGGCTTTCAGGTCCTGTTCAGACAGCACCAGTTGCAGCACTGCCACCGTCAACAGCGCCAGCAGTTGCCCTGCGATAATGGTCATGTACTGGAACGAGCCATAGAACGAGCGGCGCCCCGCGCGTGAGACCTCACTGATGTAGGTCGCGCCGGTGCCATACTCTGCACCGACCGATAGCCCTTGCATCAAGCGGGCGACCACCAACAGGACCGGCGCCGCGACACCGACAGTGGCATAAGTTGGCATGACAGCGATCATCAATGACCCACCGCACATCATGAACACGGAGATGATCATCGATATCTTGCGACCACGCGTATCGGCGATGTAACCGAATATCCAGCCACCCAGCGGGCGCATGAAGAAACCGACCGCAAAAATACCAGCGGTGGCTAATAGCTGGCTGGTCTGATCGCCCGCCGGAAAGAACAGTGAGGCGAAATAGATTGATGTGTAGGCATAGATGAAGAAGTCGTACCACTCCACCAGGTTACCGGAACAGACACCTACAATTGCAGTTGTACGCTCTTTGCGAGTCAACGGACGTGCCGTGCTCATATCTGCATTCATGATCGCTACCCTTGTTGTTATTGTTTTGCTCACTCGGGTACAGCTTTGCACAGCGATGGTGTGGCGGAAGACCTGCCGAAGATCTAACAGCTATGCCTAGCGGGCATGGCCGTTTGTTTGAAACGCGCTGGCCGGCTCTGCCCAAATAGCCAGAGCTGGCCATCGGCGGGTAACCCTGCGACAGGTCTGCAGCGGTTGGCGCTGCGGCGCTTACGCTTTGCGTTGCAAGGTGTGGTATCCAAGTTCCTCGCGAGCTTGCTTCAGGGTTTTGCCCTGGCTGATGGCTGTGCGGATATCGGCCTCGACCCTCTCGATCTGGCGGGCAAGCTGGGCTACGTCACGGGCGCGTCCGCGTGGCACCACGAGCACGCCGTTGGCGTCGGCGACCACGATGTCGCGTGGGCACACCCGCGCCTGGCCGACGGAGACCGGTTCGTTGACCGCACCAACCTCAACCCGGTCCTTGCCGGTACGCATGAAACGGCCCTTGGTAAACAGCGGGTAGCCGTCGCCCAATGCCTTGTTGACATCGCGGCAGACGCCGTCGATCACTGTCGCGGCGATTTTTCGCGAGCCTGCATACTGGGTCATGATGTCGCCCCAGACAGTGCAGTCTGTGCGCCCGTCATTGTCGATCACCACAACATCGCCTTCGCCTACGTCCTCGATAAAGTCACCTACGGTGCCAGGCGGCACGCTGGCGCAAACATACCGGACGGTGAACGCAGGGCCGACCACGACCTGCTTGTAGTCGCCCAGCGGCATCACGCCAAAGCAGTGGCCGGGCAGCCCCAGTTTGTCCATCGCATCGGACACGCCCGGGGTGTCCAGGCCTTCGAACAAGGCGATCAGTTCTCTGTCTTCGGTGTTCATCTGCGGCTCCTTGGTAAGCTAATAAATGGCAGGTATGAGCGTCGGTATGGTTCAGGATGCGGTGGTTTTGGGTACCGGCTCGATAATGGTCAACAACAACACGAAACTGAGGAACGAACCGATCGCCAGGTAGGAGAACACGTAACTCCAGCCGTAGCTGTCGAGCAGCAAACCGGTCAGAAACGGCGTGGCCGCAGCGCCCAGCTGGCCGATCATGTTGACGATGGCATTGGCAATCGGGAATGTCTGTTTACTGGCCAGGGCCATGGGGTAAACCATGTAGGACGAGAAACCGAAGCTCAGCACCACACCCGTGGCCATCAGCAGCAGGCCATAGGCCAGAGGGTCTGCGGGTGAATTGATCAGCAGGTACATCATCACCGAGGTACCCAGCGCTGACAGCAGCATCCCTGGCTTGCGCCGACCTGCCAGCCAACGGTCAGAACAGTAGCCTCCGAGCAGGTTGCCGAGCACGGCGCCAACCCAGGGCGCGGCCGAGACCAATCCCATGTTCATCACCGTGAAGCCCTTGACGGTCATCAGATAGGTAGGGATCCACGCCAGCAGCACGCTGGACACCCCCAGCTGGAAGCAGTAACTCAGCGCGCTACCCCAGATCTGCCACGAGCCGAACACCTGCCGTCGGGTTTCCAGCAGCGGGACTTCGCGGCGGCGAATGAAGGCATCCAGGCGCCTGAAGCTACGCGCAGCAGGTCGCTTGGCACTGCCTGCCTGCGATGAGTCGACCGGTGCCGGATCACAGATATGGTCCAACTCGCCCTGGTTGACGAACCGGCTCCTGGAAGGATGGTCTGCCACCATTAAATACCAGGCAATCGAGAGCAAAATGCCGGGCACTGCGAAAAAATAGAACACCTCCCGCCAGCCCCAAACGGAGATGATCACAGCACACAGGGGCGGCACGATGACCGGGCCGAACTTCACCGCCGACAGAAAAATCCCGGAAGCGATGCCCTTTTCACGAGGAGGGAACCAGTTGTTGATAGTGGTCGTCATGCTGATCGGCAACGGCCCTTCTGCCAGGCCCAGGCCCAGACGATAGAGTTTCAATGCGACCAGGGACCCCGCCGTGCCAACCAGGCCGGTCAACACAGAGGTCATTATCATTGCACCTGGCAGGATGCGGCTGACGCCGAATTTGCTGAACGCCAGCCCGGCTGGGATTTGGGCCAGTGCGTAAGCCAGCAGGAACAGGCTCATGAGCCCACCTGCCTGGGCGTTGCTCATCTCGAACTCTTGCCGAATGAAAGGCAGCGCCACCCCGAGATTTGCCCTGTCCGCTGCTGCAATTGTGTAGATTGAAAAGATCATCCCCGCAACGATCCAGCGGTAACTGCTGCGCCCTTTGGCATGGGCAATTTCAGCGGTCGACATACTATGCGTACCCTTGTTGTTGTAATTCGTGGGTAATCTAGGCAGGGAAAAACAAGAAAAAAAGCGACAAATACTCAACTCAAATCATCACTTTTAGTGGACAATCTCCACTTCAACATCCGCGTCCGGCACCCACGCCAAGGAAAACAAGTGATCACCCTCAAGCAGATCGAAGCCATTTACTGGATTGTCGAGCTGGGCAGTTTCGAGGCCGCCGCAGCCAAACTGAACATGTCGCAGTCTGCGATCTCGAAACGGGTTCAGGAATTGGAGGACGCGTTCGGGGTGTCTATTTTCGATCGTTCGAAACGCAGTGCACGGCTCACGCAAAAGGGGGTCGAATTGCACGGGTGCGCCGTCGATATGCTGCGCCAGCGTGACGATCTGCTTGAACGCATCAGCTCCAAGGAAACCCTGATCAGAAGGTTCCGCCTTGGCGTTACGGAACTTACCGCACTCACTTGGCTGCCTGCCCTGGTGGAGCGCATTCATCAGAGCTACCCAAAGGTCGACCTGGAACCCTCCATCGAACTGAGCACCGACCTGTTGCGCCGGCTGGAGAGCGATGAGCTGGACCTGATTATCGTGCCCGATATTTTCAAGGACCCACGCTTCATCAGTACGCCGTTGAAGGCAGTGGAGAACGCCTGGATGTGCGCCCCGGCTTTGCACCAGGGCGACGAGGCAATCAGCCTTCAGAAGCTGTCATCCTTCACCGTGTTGACGCAGGGCGGCAGCTCGGGCACAGGCCAAACTTATGAGCGCTGGCTGGCCGAACATGACATACGGCTAGGCAAGACCCTTACCAGCAACTACCTCGTTGCGCAAGTGGGCTTGGCCATTTCCGGGGTGGGTGTCAGCTACCTGCCGCTCGCTTGCATGGGGACGTTGATCGCCCAAGGCCGTCTCAAGGTGATTCACACCGAGCAACCGCTACCAACCATCAACTATGTCTGCGTACACAGAGCCGATCGCTATCAGGGCCTAACGGTCGAAGTTGCGCGGCTGGCGCAGCAAACCTGCGATTTCGACAAACTAATCATCACCTGAAGCGATCATTTTCGATCAATAAATATCGCTAAAAGCAAACGCTTTTCTCTCCTACCATCGCCGAACCAGCCGATGGTTTTCACTTCATTCAGGAGATTGAGCATGTCGTTACCCGGGTCTCGCATCCTTGCATCACCCGCTCTGGCCCCCGCTTCGCTTATCGAAGCGTTCGCCTCAGTCGTAACCCCGCACATCAGCGACAACCTTGGCCGCCACATCGGCGCCAGAGGCCTGACTCGCTACAACACCACCGGCAAGCTGGTGGGCACAGCGCTGACCATCAAGACCCGGCCCGGTGACAACCTTTATATCTACAAAGCCCTGACATTGCTTGAGCCCGGTCACGTACTGGTTATCGACGCTCAGGGTGATACCAACAATGCGGTCATCGGCGAGCTCATCAAGCTCTACGCGCAACAACGCGGCTGCGTGGGGTTTGTAGTTGATGGGGCTATCCGCGACGTTGACTCATTTGCTTCGAGCCCCTGTTATGCGCGTGCCGTCGTGCATTGCGGTCCTTATAAAACTGGCCCTGGCGAGATCAACGTGCCGGTATCGGTTGGGGGCATGGTGGTGAATCCTGGGGATATCATCGTGGGAGACGAGGATGGAGTAGTTGCCTTCCCCCAGGCAGTCGCCCAGCAGGTGCTGGCCCAGGCCCGGGCCCATGAAGCCCATGAAGAGCGGGTCAAAGCTGAAATCGCCACGGGTGCGATCGATCAGTCCTGGCTGGACAAAGTGCTTGAAAAGGCGGGGCTGGCTAACTGAGCCCTGAGCTTGCCACTGACAACACAGCCGCAGAGGCTCAGGCTCCCTGCCCCTTACAGGCAATAGAACTCGCTGACCTCTGCAACCACCTCCCCCTTGGCATCGTACAACCGCGCCTCAGGAGCCAGCGCCATCGACCGCCCCTCCAGCACATAGCGCTGGCCTGCCTGGAAGTTGGCGTAAGGGACCGTCAGGTAGCATTCGCGTACAGTAGTGCCGCCCATCAGGCTCAGCCCCCCGCCACCGCCCACTTCATAATCGAACCTGACGATCAGCTCATGGCTGCCCGGGCTCACTTGAAAGAAGCGCCCGTCGCTCAACCGTTGCTTATCCAGCCGTTCGGCCATCAGTAACCTGTCATTGGGAAATGGCACCGAGAAATCGACCCAGGCCATCTGCGGATTGGCGCTTGGCAGCGGCGACTGGCAACCGGTAACTGCCGTGATTGCCAATAGAAGCATCATTGTGCGCATGATCGGTGCACCTGGGGCTGGGGCTTTCAGGATACCGCCAACCAGCATTCCATACCCTGCCAAATAGGTCCGTTCTGCCATTTCACAGGTAAACACGGCCGCAGGCGCGCAAGTGGGCTGCACAATTTGGGCTGCGCCGGTATGGTCAGGGTTCTGATATCGAACTGCATCGGAGGCAGTCATGACAACCCTCTTTCGCATCAGCGTGCTGGTGTTGGTCGCAGGCATGTTGCTGGGCGATATCCTGCTTGCCAGTGTCGGCCTGGCTTGCGTGTGCGGGGTTGCCGTGTACAGCAACATCCAGCAGGACAAGCAGCCGGCTTGCCCTGCGGATTCGGAGTTTCTGGCCTGAACGGTCACTCCTTGCGCAGATGCACCTTTGCCGCCACAGCCGTCTAAGCTTGTGCCGAACTTTCCAGCTATCGAGGGACGAGGCGTACTCATGAGCAAGGTGCTGTCATCGCGTATCGGCCTGCGTGGCCTGGTTCTTGGCTTTGTCCTGCTCGCCGTGCTGAGTACCCTCTGCAACAGCCTGATCACGGCCTACACTGTGCAACGCGATGCGCTGGTGCATTCGGCACTGGAGGCCAACCGTGCCTATGCCTTCAAGGTCGCCTCGAGCATCGATCAGTTTCTGTACTCGGTCAATGAACGCCTGAAGTACAGCAGCCAACGCCTGGGCAGCGGCTTTGCCAATCGAGCGTTGCTCGAGGAAGAAGCACGCCGCCTGCAGGCCCAGGACTCGGAGTTGAACACCGTGCTGATCACCGACCCTGCGGGCAAGGTATTGCAGGCTTACCCGCCTGCGGTGCCGATCGGTTCGACGGTCAGCTCCGACGAACTGCACCAGGCGCTCAAGGCGCGTCGGCCCATGGTCAGCCAGGCGTTTACCTCAACCAGCGACAAGCTGATCGTCTTCGTCTCCCAGCCTGTCTTCAGCCCCACAGGCGAGTATCTCGGGCTGGTCGGCGGCTCCGTGTTCTTGCAACAGCGTGGCGTGATGCATTCGTTGATTGGTGAACATCACCTCGATGGCGCCTTCGCCTTCGTCGCCGATGGCAACCGCCGATTGCTCTACCACCCCGATCAGCAGCGAATCGGTGAAGTGCTCGGCTGGAGCGAGACGGTGGACAAGGCCCTGCTCGGTGACAGCGGCACGCTGGAGACGGTCAACTACCACAAGGTGCCGATGCTCGCCGGGTTCGCACACGTGCAGGGCTCCAACTGGGCCGTGGTCGTCCAGCAACCCCGGGAACAGGCATTGGCGCCACTGGGCAAGCTGATGCGCGACATGCTGGTCAGGATCATCCCGGCTGGGGTAATCGGTCTGGCCCTGATACTGCTGGGCGTAATGCTGATCACTCGCCCCCTGCGCGCGCTGGCCGGCCATGCCATCGACCTTTCGACGCCGAATGCAACCGCTGAACTGTCCGCGATCAACGCCTGGTACGCCGAGGCAGCGGCGATCCGCCAGGCGCTGGTAGTGCAGTCGCAGCAACTGCAACAGAAGATCGGCAGCTTGAACGCCGCGGCCGACACCGACCCGTTGACCGGCCTGGCCAACCGGCGTGCGATGAACGCGGCACTCCAGGCACTCGACGCAACTCAACAGACGTATTCGGCACTGGCGTTGGACGTCGACCACTTCAAGCGGGTGAACGACAACTTTGGTCACGATGTGGGTGACCTGGCGTTGCAAAGGGTCGCGCAAGTGATCCGCGACTGCACGCGGGCCGGGGACCTGCCGTGCCGGGCCGGTGGCGAAGAGTTCTGCCTGCTGCTGCCGAACACCGCGCTGAGCACGGCCTGCGAGGTCGCCGAGCGGATCCGCGCCACCCTCTGCGCTACAGCCGTGGCGCAGATCGGCACCTTGACCATCTCCATCGGTGTGGCCTGTCGGGACGCAGACACCCCCAGTGCCCCGGCCATCCTCAAGCGCGCCGACGAGCGCTTGTACCTGGCCAAACAGAATGGACGTAACCGTATAGTGGCCGAAGATCGGGTAACGCTCTGATGCCCTTGGGGATACGGTGCTTGTGTGTCTTATGCATCATCAACGCTTAAGTAACGCATTTACGTTCAACGTCAACGCTTCGAGTGTGAAGGGTTTCGTCAGCACAGCCGTGTCGGGCTCCAGCTGGGCGTTGTCCAATACATTGGGTTGCGCATACCCAGTCATGAACAAGACCGGAAGACCAGGCCTGATGCTGCGGCCAGTATCGGCCATCTGCCTGCCGTCGGTTCCCCCTGGCAGACCGATGTCTGTGACAAGCAGATCGATGCGGGTATCCGAGCGGAGTAACTGCAGGCCAGCAAGACTATCGGTCGCCTCAATCACGATGTATCCGCAGCTGCCCAGCGACTCACTCACAAACATGCGGACGGAGGGTTCATCATCGACGACCAACACCGTTTCGCCTGAGCAGGCCAGTTCTGACTCAGGCAATGGCTCGGTACGACCTGCAGAATCGACCTCGACCTTATGGCTGGGCAGCTGCAGATATACGCGGGCGCCTTGGCCCACTTCTGACTCGATCCGAACCTGCCCGCCAGACTGCTTGGCGAAACCATAGATCATGGACAGGCCGAGCCCGGTACCCGCCCCCACAGGCTTGGTGGTAAAGAAAGGCTCGAATGCACGCGTTAACGTCTCGGTGCTCATGCCGACACCGTCATCGGCGACACAGATCGTGAAGTACGTGCCGGGTGACAGTTCAGGGTCAAGATCTGCGCCTTGTACCAGCTCCTCGTTATACGTCCTGATGGCGATCGACCCTCCGCCTTCCAGTGCGTCACGCGCGTTGATACACAGGTTCAGCAGCGAGTTCTCTACTTGGGCCGGATCCACCAGGCAGGTACTTGAGGTTGCATGGAGCTCGACCTTGAGTTGGATTGCCGGCCCTACCGTCCGACGTATCAGCTCCTCCATTTCGCTGATCAGGGTGTTCACATCGGTATGGACAGGCATCAGCGTCTGGCGGCGAGAGAACGCCAGGAGCCGGTGGGTCAGGGATGCTGCCCTTTGTGCTGCACCCTGTGCCACCGTCAGGTAACGTTCTGTGTCAGCAATGCGCCCCTGCTTCAAGCGAAGCTTGATCAGTTCAAGGCTTCCGGTGATGCCCGCTAGCAGGTTGTTGAAATCGTGCGCGATACCTCCGGTCAGCTGACCGACCGCTTCCATCTTCTGCGATTGCCGTAGCGCCGCCTGCGCCGCTTCCCGCTCGGCCACGGCTTGCTCAATCTTCGCTTCCAGGGTGCGGTTAAGCTCAAGCAACTGCGCCTCGGCATTTCTTCGCGCGGTGACATCGATGGACGAGCCGATCAGCCCTATGACCTCGCCTGCTTCGTCGCACAGGGGGGCTTTGACAGAAAGCCAGTAGGTAGCCGTGCCATCCGGCATGTCGACACGCTCTTCGATCTGCAGCGCGCCTTTCCCGCCATGCATGATATGACGATCGGTTTCCATGATCTGGCGTGCCTGGGCCTTGTCTTCCAGAAACTCCAGGTCGGTTTTGCCCAGATACAGCTCTGGTGGTTTACCAACCAGTCGGGTGACACCGTCATTTGCAACAATCAGCCGCCCCTCGAGATCCTTTGCGTAGACAACCCCCGGAACGGCAGCCGTGAAGGTACGCAGCAGCGCTGACATCCTGTCGCGTTCAGCCTCTGCTGACCGGCGTGACTCGATGTCCATGAGAATGCCAGGGAACCGGACAGCCTCGCCTTGCTCGTCAAGCTCAGCTCTGCCATTGGCCTCAATCCAGCGGTAGCTGCCGTCAGCTTGCCTGACGCGGTATTCACACCGGTAGGCGCCGCCACGGCTCATTGCCTCCTGGATATCGGCAGAGACACGATCACGGTCGTCAGGGTGAATCGAAGCAAAAGCTTCCTCGATCGGAATACCCGCCAGGCATTTATCTGCAGCAAGCCCGAATGATCGCGAGAACCGCTCATCCGCGGTCACCTGGTTGTGCCGAATATCCCACACCCACGTTCCAATGATCGCGCCCGCATCGAGCGCCAACTGCAGACGCTCCAAAGCGGTTGTCGGAAACGCGGACTCCTGACTGGGTAATGCGGGAGCATCCAGCTCTCCTGAAAAGCCGGCGCCTTCGCGGTCCATATATTGCCTCTTTTGCTTACGCACATGAACGACAAGCCAATGGATGAGATTCTAGAGCGTGATGCCGAGCGATGGCGAGCAAAGCCCTTTACCTGATCTGTTCAGCGCAGGCCAAAGCCCATCCGGCTCAATTCCCCCAGCAGCTCCTCGCGCCCATGCAGGCTCGAAACGTTCCGCAGCCTGCTGACCACTTGCTCCGACCAGCCCGAAGCCTTCATGCCTTCGCGTTGATAGAAAGCACCCAGGCGCTTGTCGTATTCCGCTAGAACGCCCTGCTCGTCGGCAGCCGAGTACGTTTCGTGATGAAGCACTGCTGCCTGTGGCAGCCTCGGCTTCACCTTGGCTGGCCGATCCGCCGATGGATAGCCAACGCATAGGCCGAAGACCGGATAGACCTGAGGCGGCAGTTGCAGTTCCTTGGCAACGGCTTCGATGTCGTTACGGATACCGCCGATGTACACGCTTCCGAGCCCAAGCGACTCCAACGCAACGACCGCATTCTGGGCCGCAAGCGCCGCGTCAATGGTGCCGAGCAACAGGCTTTCCAGGTAGGGCAAAGCCTCCAGCGCTACCCCATGCTGATCTGCGATGCGCGAGACCCGGGACAAATCGGCAAGCCAGACTAGGAACAGTGGCGCTTGATGGATGTAGGGCTGGTTGCCGGCCAGCGCCGAGAGGCGGCCTTTACGATCCCCCTCTTGGACCGCAACCACACTCCAGACCTGGAGATTGGATGATGTGGACGCAGACTGCGCGGCAGCAACCAAGGTCTCGAGCGTACCCTCGGGCAGAGGCTGGTCAGTGAACGCCCTGACGCTGCGGTGTTCGAGCAATTGGTCGATGGTGTCATTCCATTGTTGCAGCGCAGAAATGTTCGGTGCGCCATAGCGTGCAGCGAGTTTTGCCTGAGCGTTGGTTGTCATGAGAAGCCTCCAAAATGATAGGAGGCTATCAAAATTCGGCGTTTACCACACAGCTACCCCGAAATTTTTCATTATCCGGCCCTGCCGCCTGCGTCTCGACCAGCCTCACCACTTCGCTGCGTGTCAGCCATCACGCCTGTACACCCACTGCGCAGCCAGTGCCAGCGCCCTGCAAACGTTGCGCCAGCAGCCAGGTAAACGCCAGCACCGGGATCAGCGCACAGCCAGCCGCCAGCCATAACAGCATGCCGAAGCCCTCACCGACCAGTTGCCCGGCCAAGGCCGGACCTGCCATGGAGCTCAGGGCAAAGGCCCCTGGGATTAGCATGATCGAGCGGCCGCTGCGGTCCAGCCGCGCAATCGCTGCGGTCTGGTAGAGGCAGCCCCAGGTAAAGCCGACCTCCCAGATCCAGGCGCCCGCGGCATACATCAAAAAGCCTTCGGCGTTGCCCAGTAACAACAGCCCGGTACCCAGTACCGCGAGCACGACAAGATGGGGCACGCGTACGCCCAGGCGGTCACCCACCACCGCCAAGGCCAGCGCGGCTGCGCCGCCCAGCAGTTTCAGCACGGCGAAGACCACACCCAGTTCCGCCGGCTGCAACGCCAGGCCATGGCCCAAGCGCTCAAGGAACGCCCAGAGGCCAATCTGCCCGGCGCCGAACAGGAAGAAAAATGCCAACGCTGCATAAGCCGCCGGCGGGAACCTGAAGCGTGCTAGCAACGAGTCGGTTGGCGCCTGCTGCGCTTCGTGAATGAAGTCCTGACGCCTGGGCAATGCCAGCGCGCTGAGGCTCAACAGCAGAATGATCGCAGCCAGCATCAAGGCCGCGCCGGTGTAATGGAAATAGGCAATCACCAGCGACGGCAGGGCGAACAGCACGGCGGCCACCACCCCCAGTTCAATACCCAGGCGCATGCCCAGGGCGCGTTCCTTGTTGGCCATTTCACCCATGATGCGCATGCCCAGGCAGGTCATGAGCGCCGCAAAAAAGCCGATCATCGCCCACAGCGGCAGCTGGGCCGTAGCCGGCAGCCAGGACGACATCCCATACGCCGCCGCAGCGCCAAGCGCACAACCCAGGGTTAGCCAGCGCCAGTTCATGCGGTCGATCAGCACCACTGCCAGCAGCGTGCCGAGCAGGTAGCCGGCAAAACACACCGAGCCCAACAGGCCGATCTGTTCGACAGTAAAGCCCAGGCTGTCGACCATCGACCCGAGCAGGATAGGCAAGGTATTGAACGGCAAGCCGCCAATCGTCGAAGCGAAACTGGCGGCCAGCATGATCGCCAGGGTATTACGGCCACTCATGTTCATTGCTCTCTCCTGCTCGGGTGACTTTCAGCGCTGGCCGACGGTAATGACTTCGCGGCGCTCGGCCATGGCGTCCGGCACGCTGGCTTCGTCCATGAAAAACTGCTCGTACCACTCGCGCAGTTGATAGACCGGGCCATCGCCTTCGGCCAGGACCGGGTTGTTCACCCGAATCTTGTGCGCCCAGATATCCACGTCCTGGTAAAAGGATTCGCGGTTGCGCATCACATAGTCCCTGGCCATTTCCCGGTTCTGTTCTTCGCTCCAGCCCGGCACCTTCTTCACCATGCAGCCAAACCGCAGCTCAAAACTGTTGGCGGTGATCGGCACATGGCAGTTGAGCAGGATCGAGTGGATTTCCATGCCTTCGAACACCGCGCGCATGCGGGTAAAGTGCGTGGCTGGTCCGTAGTACGCCGACTCGGCCACCAGATCACCGCCCAGGCGCTCGGAGTCGCCATGGAAAATCTGCTGGGCAATGTGCCCTTCGAAGACGTTGGCGAAATACTTGGTTGGCGTGCCATGAACCGGCCCGAAGTGCTGGGCATCTGCCAGGTTATCGACCAGTTCGCGCGGGTTGGTTTCGATAATCAGCTTGTCCATGTGCCAGTCGTGCAGCCATTCGTCACTGTCCTGTTCCGGCAGATGAGGAATCACCACGCCGTCTGCCGGCGCCTTGCCTTCCGGGTTGTTCCAGACAAACAGCAGGTTGTTTTCTTCACAGGTCAGCCAGCTGCGGGTCTTGGCCTTCGGAGGGATGCGCTTGCAGTACGGGATCTCCACGCACTTGCCGCTGGCGTCGTACTGCCAGTGATGAAAGGGGCATACCACCCGGTCATTTTCCAGAGTACCACGCGAGAGGTCGGCGCCCATGTGCGGGCAATGCGCATCAATGACGCTGATCTGGCCGCTGGAAGTCGCAAATGCCAGCAAGCGCGTGCCGAAGATATTCAGGGTGTGCAGTTGGCCATCACGGTAGTCGGCCGCTTCACCCAGGCAGTGCCAGCCTCGGCCGAAGCGCGGGGCCAGAGCAGTTTCGACATTGATTGCTGCGAGCTTGGTCATTGTTATTGTTCCTCGTGTGGAAATCCCCGGTAACTTGCCCGGTCAATCTTCACCGAGCAGCCGCCGGTGCTCATCCTCCGCATGGACTAGGTGAGCACCACGAGTACTTCTTCAGCCAGTGCTCATCGCCAGTTGGCGACGATGCCGTGCTCCAGCGCAAACGCCTGCGCGGCGATGGTGCGCCGCTGAAAGCGCGCTGCCTGATCGTTGGTGGCCAGCCACACCATCACCTCTGCCGGCACCAGGGGAGGCGCAGTGCCGATGCGCAGCGCCAGCAGGCCGTTTTCGCCGATGGTAGCCTTCAGCGCGTCGGTGGTGACCACCCCCGGATTAAGCGTAAAGGCGCGAATCCCCTGCTCGCCCAGCTCGGCTGCAAGCACCCCCGAAACCCTGGAGACCGCAGCCTTGCCCGCACCGTAGGCATAGCCCCAGCCACCGTCGACGGCAGCCACCGGGGGGTCGCCTTCACCGGCACCGGAGGTGACGTTGATCACCACCCCGTCGCCCCGTTCGAGCATGCCGGGCAACACGGTCTGAGTCAGCAACAGCGGCGCCAGCACATAACCCTGGAATACCCGCTGCATGGTCTGCGCCTGCAGCGACATGAATGCGCTGTTGAGATCGCGGCCCTGGTAGATGGCGTTGTTGATTAGCACATCGATGCGCCCGAGCGCCGCCAGTACTGCCTGGCCGGCGGCCAGTACCGAGGCGCTGTCGAGCAGATCCATAGGCACCACCAACGCCTTGCGCCCCATGGCGCGGATCGCGGCTGCCGTACTGTTGAGGCTGCCCGCCAGGGGCACGCCTTGGGCGTCGCACAGCCTATGCACGGTACTTTCGCCCTCCTCTACAGTGCGGGCACTGATCGCCACATCGAACCCGGCCCGGGCAAAGGCCAATGCCGTCTCGCGCCCGATACCGCGGCTTGCCCCGGTAATGAATGCCACTTTGGTCATTGTTGTTCTCACGTGGACATAGGCTAGAAACGGGCCGGACGAACCATGGCATCCATACCGCCATCTACAAACATCACAGTGCCGTGGACAAAACTGGCTTGAGCCGACTGCAAGAATGCCACGACCTGGGCGATCTCCTCAGGGTTGCCGGCGCGCCCCAGCGGTGCGACAAACTCACGGACCGCCTTGGCAAAGCGTGGATCGTTCAGCGACGCCTGGTGCAGCGGCGTCTCGACTGCCCCAGGCGCCACCACATTCAGGCGTATGCCTTGTTTTGCCCAGGCTACCGCCTTGCTACGGGCATTGCAGGTCACGGCGTATTTGGAGCTGGCATAGGCCACATGGGACTGCCCCAAGGTATTGGCGTGTTCCAGTGCCAGCGCTTCGTTGCCGGCGAGCATGGCCGCAATCATCGGCTGCTGATCGGGGCTGACGTGGGTGGCCGCAATCGATCCGATCACTACAGCGGCTGGCCGCTCGCCCTTGGCCAACGCATCGGCCAGGCCGTCAAGCAGCTCACAGACGCCAAAGTAGTTGACCGACACGATGGTATCGGACACCGCGCTGGAGCCTACCCCGGCGCAGCACACCAGGCCGTCGAGCACCCCGCCGCTGTGCTCGAGCACCGCACTGATGGCGGCCTGGCGCCCGCTTGCGCTGGACAGGTCGGCAATCACCTCGGCATTTGCCCGGTCGATGCCGATGATGCGGTGCCCGGCGGCACGTAGCGCCTGGCAGACTGCCGCGCCGATACCGGATGCAGAACCGCTGACCGCTGTAACTGGCATAACGTTGCTCCTTGTTGAATGGTGGTGCTGGCTAGTATTGGTGCCGCGCAAACCCCACAACATCGTCCGCACGGACTAAAACGCCCCGGCCTTGCAAGCAGGACCGGGGCGTTCGGGTAAGCCGGGCGAAGGTCAGGCGCTATTGCGCGCCGGGGTGGCCAGCTTCAACACCGGTTTTTCCGGCTTATCGTTTGGCAGTGCTGCCAGTTTGGGCTTTCCCAAGGCAACCACACTGTTGAGAATGATGCGCACCAACTCCGTCTGGCGGCGCACACCCGTCTTTGAAAAGATCGAGCGCAAATGCGCCCGTGCGGTGTTGCGGCGCACATTCAATACTTCGGCGGCCTCTTCAAGCGACAGGCCGTTAGCCAGCTCCATGGCCAGTGCGGTTTCGGCCCGGGTCAGGTTGAACAGTTGCTTGGTTACCGTTTCGCTAGCCATGGAGCGGCCAACCGCGTCGCGGATGTATACCACCACCGCAGGTTTGCTCTTGCCCTCGGCCCAGTCCTGGGTCGGAATGGCCTCGATCACTACCCCCAGGTTGACCTGGCCCGATGGCCTGGCCACCGACATCGCTTCGGCCGCAGTGCTGACCTTTTCGCTGTTGACGTCACGCGCGAAGGCATTGCGTACCAGGCGTTGCAGTTCGCGGTTGTCGCTGGGATAGGTGGCTTCAAGGCGCCCACCCACCAGTTTCAGGCCGTCCGCCTGTTCCAGCAGTTCGCTGGCCACCGGGTTGAGGCGCAGCACGCTGCCATTCTGGTCAAGCACGATGGTGGCCACTGACAAGCGGCTGATGGCCTGGGCATACAGCTCGCTGATCGACTCGCTGCGGTCGAGCAGGTTGTGCACGTGCATCGCACGGCGCAAATGCGGCAGGATCATTTCGCACAGAGTGCGCTCGGAGGCGGTGAATTTCGGCGCGGCTTTGGGCCGGGTAATGCGAAAGCGCAGCTTGCCGCCGTCGGGTGTGGAAACGTCGGCACCCATGATGTGGTAAGTGTCGTGCACGGTGCCGTAGGTCTTGTAGTAGACCGAATTGGCCCACTCGGCTTCGGTCATCAGGTCTTCGACGGTGAACACCTGGTCCATCGGCGGGTTGCTGAAGGGGGTGACAGCTTGTGGGTAGGCCCAGTAACTCACCTCCCCTTCGCCTTCGATGTCACCGACGACAATCATCAGGCCCAGGTCCGGTTGCTCCGGCACTCTCAAGATCAAGGTGACGTAATTGGCCTGGTACAGGCTGCGTACGTGGCGCAGGGTCTTGGCCATCGCCTTGTGGTTCAGCGAGCCGTCATAAAACTCGCCGATGAGCGTGTCATATTCCGCCAGCTCCATACCCATTTCTGCCAGCGCTTCAAACCCCACGGTGGAATTTCCCATCGCCCGTCTCCTCGCGGGGCACAGCCCAGGCCGTGCCCGCTTTTATTGTTATGATTCAAACACGTGTGCGCGCGCTGCACGGTTGGCTTTGACCGCAACCAGGGGTGTGCCGAGGTTGAACCAGGCGGCCAAGGCCGGCAGCAGGAAAATTGCCCCAAGTACATTGACCAGAAACATGAACGATAGCAAGACCCCCATATCGGCCTGGAACTTCAGCGGTGCAAAGGCCCAGGTGCACACCCCGATCGACATCGTCAAAGCAGTGAAAACGGCCGCTGTTCCGCGTTGGCACATGGCCTGGTAGAACGCCTGGCGCAGGTTGGCGCCCTCGGCCATTTCGTGCTGGATCCGCTCATACAGGTAAATGCCGTAGTCAACCCCGACGCCTACCCCAAGCGCCATCACCGGCAGGGTCGCCACCTTCAACCCGATCCCAAGCATGGCCATCAGTGCATTGCACAGTACCGCCACGATGGCCAGCGGCACCAGGATGCACAACACCGCGCGCAACGATTTGAAGGTCAACCAGCAGAACAACAGCACCGAGCCAAACAACGCCACCAGCATCAGCACTTCGGCGCGCTTGACCGCATCATTGGACGCCGCCATTACCCCGACGTTGCCACCGCCGAGAAAGAACCTGATTTCCGGCACCTGGACCTGGGCAATGATCCGCTTGGCCTCCTGGACCACATGCGAGACCGTGGCGCCATCGTGGTCGGTGAGAAACACCAGAATCTGCATCTGCTGGCAGCCATCGGTCACCAGGCCGTCCTCGGGCATGTAGGCACGGGCACCTTGACTCAAGCCCCGGGCCGACCCGGGAATGGCCGCCCAACGTGGGTTGCCTTCGTTGTTGCCGGCAATCACCGTCTTGCCAAAACCGGCCACCGACTGCACCGACTGCACGCCGGTGACGCTGCGCATCTGGAAGTCGAATGCTTCCACCGCACGCATCACCGACGGTGACAGGCATGCCTCTTCCAGGCCCTGGGCCTGGACGAACACCGCCAGCACATCCAGGCCGATGGAATAGCTGCTGACAATTTTGCTGTTGTCCTGGTTGTAGCGCGACTCGGCGCGCAGTTCCGGTGCGCCAGCACCGATGTCACCGACTTCCAGCTGCCGGGCCTTGAGCACCGCCACGCTCAGCAACATCACGCTGAGCACCAGCACCGCCAGGGCCGGGCGCGGTTCGGCCAGCGCCGACAAGCGCCACCACAGCGGGTGCCTGCCCTGCTGCTGGACGCGTTCCTTGCTCAGCACACTACGCTCCAGGCGCAGGTAGGAAATAATGATCGGCAACATCAGCTTGTTGGTGATGATCATCAGCATCACGCCGATGCAGGCCGTCACCCCCAGTTCATGCACGATAGGGATGTCGATCAGCATGATCACGCCAAAGCCCAAGGCATTCATCAGCAACGCCAGGGAGCCAGGAATGAAGATCTTGCAAAAGGCCAGGTGCGCCGCCTGCAGCGAATCCTTGCCGGCCAGCACTTCCTGCTTCCAGGCATTGGTCATCTGCACGGCGTGCGAAACGCCAATGGAAAAAATCAGGAACGGCACCAGGATCGACATCGGGTCGATACCCAGGCCCATCAGCGGCAACAAGCCCAACAGCCATACCACCGGCAGCAACGCCACCAACAGCGCCACTACGGTCAGGCGCAACGAGCGTGAATACAGCCACAGCAACAGGCCGGTGATCAGGAAGGCGACGACAAAAAAGCCGATCACGGTCATCAGCCCCTCGACAACATCACCCACCAGTTTGGCGAAACCGACGATGTTGATCTCGATCTGATCGCTGCTGTATTTGTCGCGAATGCCCTCCAGACGCTTGGCGACTTCAACGTAACTGACCGATTTGCCTGTTTGTGGGTCAACGTCCTGCAAGTCGGCCCGGACCATGGCCGACTTCAGGTCATTGGCCACCAGCCGCCCGACCTGCCCCGAGCGCGCGGCGTTGCTGCGCACCTGGGCCAGGTCTTCGGCGCTGGCGGTAAAGCGTGGCGGTACCACCACATCACCAAAAAAGCCTTCTTCGGTGATCTCGATGTAACGCACGTTGGCGGTGAACAGCGAGGTTACGCTGGCACGGCTGACCCCGTTGATAAAGAACACATCGTCAGTCACCTTGCGCAGCGTGTCGAGGAACTCGGGGTTGTAGATGTCACCCTCACCCTTCCACCTGACGCTGACCAGAAAGCGGTTGGCACCGGTGAAGTACTGGCTGAATTCGAGGAAGTTGAGCATGTACTCATGCCGCACCGGGATCTGCTTGTTGAAGCCCGGGTCGAGCTGGGTATGCGTGGCGCTGTAGCCCAGGCCCAGGGTCAGCAGCAGGAACACCGTCAACAGCAGTTTGCGTCGTGCCAACAGCAGGTCGGCGCAACGCTCGACCAGGCGCCCGGCTCGGGCTTTAGCGTACTTCATGCACTTGCTCTCCTTTGCCCAGAGCGGCAACGCTGTTACCGTTCCCCTGGAAAACGCCCCGTTCACCGGCTACCAACAACTGATCGGTGCCCACCACGATGGCTGAGGTCAAGGTGCCCAACCCCGGTTGGCGGGTGGTGCCGATCAAGCGGCCTTCTGCGTCCAGGCGCACCATTGAGCTGCCGCCACCGACAATCAGTACGCCGCTGTGGTCTGGCAGCACAACATGGCCATAAAGCGGCTGGGTATTGCCAACCTTGATCGCCTGCCACTGCTCACCGAAGTTGTCGGTGACAAACACATGGCCGCGCATGCCATAGGTCACCCAACGCTGGGCGCTCAGGCGAACCACGCCAAACAGTGAGCCGTTGTAGAACGCCGGCAACTGTTGCCAATGCTGCCCGTTATCGGCGCTGCGCATGACCAGGCCCTGTTCGCCGACCAGCATGCGCCGGCCATCGCTGCCGCCGTCCAGCGCATTGAGATGAGCACGGTCGACCTCCAGCGCCACCGCGCGCCAACTGCGTCCGGCATCGTCGGACTGGTAGAACTTGCCGTAGCTGCCGAACACGACAACCTGCTTGCCACCGGCCGCCCAGGCACCGAGCAGCGGCTCACCAGCTGTGGGATCAAAATGCACCTCTTGCCAGCTGCTGCCAGCGTCATTGGAGCGCAGAATCAGGCTGTCCTGGCCAACGGCGACCAATTGCTCGGGGTTCAACGCGGTCAAAGCCGTCAGGGAAATCTGACGTTGCGGCTCGACCGTGGCTTGCTGCCAGCTGCGGCCGCGGTCGTCGCTGATCAGGATGGTGCCGCGCTCACCCACCGCCACCTGACGGGTGCCCAGATTGAGCAGGCCGTTTATCTGCATGCGCTCGGTATTCAGCGTGGTCTGGGCGATGTTCAGCGCGCCGCGTGGGGTAAATGCCAGCGCAACGATTGCGGCAACCGTAATGCACACGAAATAGGCAATTAGCTTGGCGCATGGGCGACTGCGTGCAGCGACATCCAGGCGCTCGACAATAGTCATACGGTCCACCCTCTTGTTCTTGTAGTCGTGAATCACCGCGCCACCAGGGCGCGGTGTCTGAGGTGTGTAGATAGTCCGTCTGCTCGACCTGCGGGACATCGTCCAAATGGCCTACCCCGGTGCCGATAGACAGAACCGCGGGTCAGTCCAGCTCGAACAGGCCCGCCGCGCCCATGCCACCCCCAATGCACATGGCCACGACCACGTAGCGCACGCCGCGGCGGCGCGCCTCCAGCAGGCCATGACCGACCATGCGCGCACCCGACATGCCGAACGGGTGACCAATCGAAATAGCCCCGCCGTTGACGTTCAGGCGCTCCGCAGGGATGCCCAGGGCGTCGCGGCAATGCAGGACCTGGCAGGCAAAGGCTTCGTTGATTTCCCATAACCCGATGTCGGCCACGCTCAAACCGAAGCGTTTGAGCAGTTTGGGCACCGCCAGCACCGGGCCGAGACCCATTTCTTCCGGCGCGCAGCCGGCCACGGCGATCCCGCGGTACGTCCCCAGCGGCTTCAGGCCACGCCGGGCGGCCTCGGCGCGGCTCATCAGCAGGCTGGCCGAGGCGCCGTCGGAGAACTGCGAGGCGTTGCCGGCGGTAATGAACTCGCCCTGCTGGACCCATTGGCCGTTCTTCCACACGGGTTTCAACGCCGCCAAATCTTCGAAGCGGGTCGAAGGACGGTTGCACTCGTCGCGCTCGGCCACCACCTGTTCATGGCCATCGGGCTGGCCTTCCTTGTCAAAGCGCAGCTTGCGCACTTGCAGCGGTACGATTTCTTCTTCGAACAGGCCGTCGCGCTGGGCAACCGCCGTGCGCTGCTGGCTTTGCAGCGAGTAGTCGTCCTGGGCCGCGCGGCTGATGCCATAGCGCCGGGCCACGATCTCGGCGGTTTCGATCATCGGGATGTAGGCGCTTGGCATGCACGCCAGCACCGCCTCTGACTGGTTGCGGTAGGTGTTCTTGTGCTTGTTCTGGGTCAGCGACAGCGACTCGACCCCCCCGCCAATGACAATGCTCATTTCACCGGCCAGAATGTTCTTCGCCGCCATGCCGATACTGATCAGGCCGGAAGCGCACATACGGTCCAGGGCCATGCCCGGCACGCTGTCGGGCAAACCGCCGGTGTAGGCACACAGCCTGCCAATGTTGTAGCCCTGGGTGCCCTGCTGTACCGCCGCGCCCATGATCACGTCATCCACCGCGCCAGGCTCGATACCGGCACGCTCGACCACCGCGCGCACCACATGGCCGCCAAGCACCGGGGCTTCGGTGTCGTTGAAAGAGCCGCGAAAAGATTTGCTCAGCGCGGTACGGGCAGTCGCTACGATTACAACGTCTTGCTTGTCCATGAACAGGCTCACTCGGTGATGGGGTTGAAGGTGTAACGGCTGATGGTGTCGACCACGCAGCCAGGGCGTTCGGCGCCCTCGATCTCGACGCTGATGCGCACCACCAGCTGTACCGCGCTGCCGATCAGCTCGGCGCTGACAACCTGGCCTCTGCCGCGCACCCGCGCGCCGACTTTCACCACGGCGGGGAAACGCACGCGGTCGGTGCCGTAGTTCACCCCCATGGCCATGTTGTCGATGCTCATCAACTGCGGCATGAACAGGTTGGCCAGCGCCAGGGTCAGGTAGCCATGGGCGATGCACGCCCCGAACGGGCCATTGGCGGCGCGCTCTGGGTCGACATGTATCCACTGCTGATCGCCAGTGGCTTCGGCAAACAGATTGACCCGCGCCTGGGTCAGCTGCAGCCAGTCGGTGACGCCCAGGTCCAGGCCCTGGGCCTTGAGCATTTGCTCGGCGCTACTGAATCGGGTGCTCATGGGGCTGCCCTCAAGCTTGTTGTGAACTGACCGACAGCACTTCGCCAACCATGTAGGAGGCGTAATCGCTGGCCAGGAAGATCATGACGTTGGCGACTTCCCACACTTCAGCGGCGCGGCCAAAGGCTTCACGGTCGGCCAGTTTGGCCAGCAGTTCTTCGCTGCTGGCCTTCTTGAGAAATTCGTGCAAGGCAATCGAGGGCGACACGGCGTTGATGCGCACCCCGCTTTCGGCGGCTTCCAGCGCACTGCAGCGGGTCAGCGCCATGACCCCGGCCTTGGCGGCGGCGTAGTGCGCCTGCTCTTTCTGCGCACGCCAGCCGAGTACTGAAGCGTTGTTGACGATCGCCCCGCTCCCTCGGCGTTCCATATGCGGCAGCATCGCGCGGCTCATGCGGAAGGTGCCGGTGAGGGTCACGTCGATGACCCGTAGCCACTCCTCATCGGTCATCTCGGTAACCCGCCTGGAGCCACCCAGGCCTGCGTTGTTGATCAGCACATCGACGCCGCCAAGGGCCTGTTCGGCGGCGGCGACCAAGGCTTGCACCTCGGCCTCGACGGTGACGTTGCACAGCTGGCCGTACACGGCCTGCAAGCCGGTGTCGGCCTTGAGCTGTTCCACCGCCTGCTCCAGGCGCCGGGGATGAACATCGGAAATCATCAGGGCGCGGCAGCCTTCTTCGGCGCAGCGCCTGGCCGCGGCATAACCGATGCCAGCGCCGGCGGCGGCAGTGATGAGCACGGATTTGCCAGCCAGCAACTGGTGGCCTGGCACATAAGGAGGGGCTTGTTTCACGCGGTATACCTCTGACAGAAAACAGGTTGTCGACAGGTATAAAGGCCGCACGGGGCAGGCACATCGTCAAAACGGACGGGGTCGGTTGTGGCAAGGCAACAAGAGGCAGGCGCCGGCAACGCCGACGCCTGTGCATCAAGCCGCGCTCACGTGCCCCAGACCTTTTGCGCCTTGGGTGCTTCGCTGAGGATCGCATCGACCGCCGCCCCTACTTCAGCGACCTGCCAGCGCGCGCCCTTGTCACGGGTAACGCCGGTACGCCAGCCATCACCGAGGGAGATCCGGCCACCCTGGCTCTCGAACAGGTGGCCGGTGACATGCCCGGACGCCTCACTGCCCAGCCACACCACCAAAGGCGCGACGTTCTCTGCCGCCCAGGCGTCGAAGCTGTCGTCATCGGGCTTTTTGACCATGTCCGGCATTGCGCTTTCGGTCATCGCCGTACGCGCCGCCGGGGCCAGGGCGTTGGCGGTGACGCCATAGCGGGCCAGTTCCGCCGCCTGCACCAGGGTCAGGGAAGCAATACCGCCTTTGGCCGCCGCGTAGTTGGACTGCCCGATCGAGCCCTGCAAGCCGGCGCCGGAACTGGTATTGATAATGCGCGCCGCCACCGGCGTACCGGCCTTGGCCTGATCGCGCCAGCGCCGGCCGAGGATGTTGGCCAGGCAGTAATGACCCTTCAGGTGCACGCGCATCACCATGTCCCAGTCCTGTTCCGACAGGCTGATGAACATGCGATCACGCAAGACCCCGGCGTTGTTGACCAAAACATGTACTTCGTCGAACGCCGCCAATGCAGCCTCGACGATACCTTGAGCGCTGCTCAGGGTGGTGATATCGCCATCGTTGGCGATTGCTCGGCCCCCCTGGGAGCAAATCTCGTCGACCACCGCCTCGGCGGCTTCGCGACGAATGTCATTGACCACCACATTGGCGCCTTCAGCGGCAAATGCCAACGCATACGCGCGGCCCAGCCCGCCACCGGCACCGGTGATGATCGCGGTACGACCTGCACAGATTCCCATAGGATGTTTTCCTGTTGTTGAGTGTGGGTGGCTTCAAAGCCGTTCGATGATGCTGACGTTGGCCTGGCCGCCGCCTTCGCACATGGTCTGCAGGCCATAACGCCCGCCGGTGCGTTCAAGCGAATGCAGCAAGGTGGTCATCAAGCGCGCACCGGTAGCGCCCAGCGGGTGGCCAAGGGCGATGGCGCCGCCATTGACGTTGGTGCGAGCCGGGTCGTAATCGAGCTCCTTGGCCCAGGCCATGACCACCGAGGCAAACGCTTCGTTGATTTCCACAAGGTCGATATCAGCCATGCGCAGGCCTGCCTTCTTGAGGGCCGCACGGGTGGCTGCAATCGGTGCGGTGAGGTGCCAGATCGGGTCGTCGCCGAGCACCGACAGGTGATGAATACGCGCCCTGGGGGTCAGGTTGTAGCGCTTGAGCGCCGCCTCCGATACCACCAGCAAGGCCGCGGACGCATCGCAGGTCTGGCTCGATACGGCGGCCGTGATCGACGGGAACTCAGCGCTCACAGGTTCCAGGCTGGCCATTTTCTCCAGGCTGCTGACCCGCGGCGTTTCATCAAAGGCCAGGCCTTCGCAGGCAACGATCTCGCGGGCGAAATAGCCGGCGTCTGCGGCCGCCAAGGCACGACGATGGCTTTCCAGGGCAAACACTTCCATGTCTTCGCGGCTGATCTGCCAGTGATCGGCGATGCGCTGGGCGGCGTAAAACTGATTGACCGGCTGCTGCCCAAAGCGCGCCTGCCAGCCTTTGCTGCCGGAAAACGGGTCCCTGAAGCCCAGCGGTTGGCCAGCGAGCATCGCCGACGAGATCGGGATCTGGGTCATGGTTTGCACACCACCGACAGCCACCACCTCCTGCATGCCACTCATCACCGCTTGCGCGGCAAAATGCAGCGCCTGTTGCGACGAACCGCACTGCCGGTCGACCGTGGTGCCCGGTACGTTCAGCGGCAAGCCGGCAGCCAGCCAGCTGGTGCGGGCGATGTCACCCGCCTGCGAGCCGATGGCGTCGACACACCCGAAAATCACGTCGTCATACGCGTGGGCAGGAATGGCATTGCGTTCGACCAGCGCTTTCAACACATGCGCGCCCAGGTCAATGGCATGCACATGGGCCAGGCTGCCTTTGCGTTTGCCCGTGGGGCTGCGCAGGGCATCGACGATATACGCTTGGGGCATGGCTCAGTCCTCGAAGGTGGCGCCCGGCCCAAGCCGGGCTTCATCGCTGAGCACATAGGCGGCGACGCGGGTTTTATGGGTGGCACGGTCGCCCCAGGACGGGTCCAGCGACCACACGCGCTTCATGAACATCTGCAGGTCGACTTCCCAGGTGTAACCCATCGCACCGTGCACCTGGATGCCATGGCGCGCCGCCAGCCAGCTGGCATCGCAACAGGCCAGCCTGGCCTGCGAAACATAGACATCGGCGCGGCGGTCACCGTGCGCCAGGGCATAGGCCGCGCGATACAGCACAGGTTTGGCGAATTCGATCTTGCTGGCGATATCGGCCAGGTGATGCTTGACCGCCTGAAAGCTGCCGATCGGCTTGCCAAATTGCTTGCGCTGGGCCACGTAGTCCACCGAGAGGTCGAGGATTCGCTGGGCCAGCCCGAGCAGTTGCCCGGCAACCGACAAGGCGCCGCGGTTCAAGGTATCGGCCCACAAGGCCCGCCCCTCTTCGCCGCCGATCAGCAGGGTGTCGCGAGTCGGCTGCCAGCTCACCAGGCCCAGGCGCCTGGAGGCATCGATACTGGCGTTGGCCTGCACATCGACCTGCGCGCGCGGCACCGCATGCACTTCATCGCCGTGGGCAAGGATCAGCCACTCTGCCAGCGGTGCGTCAGGCACCAACGGGTTGATCGGGTGGCCGATTGCCAGGCGCACGCTGCCATCGGCGATGCGCGGCAACAGCCGGGCTTTGACCGGGTTGTCGTCTGGCAGGCCATTCAGCAGCCCGGTGACCACATAAGCCGTGTCGGCCAGCGAGTCCGGGATGGCGTAGTAGCCCAACTCCTGGGTCATCAGTGCCCAGGCCACATCGTCCATGCCCAGGCCGCCGAACTGTTCGGGCACCGACAATGCCGTCAGGCCCTGTTCAGCTATCTTGTTGCGCAAGTCAGCGGAGCGGCCTGTATCGGTTTCCCAGATCTCGCGCAGCATTTCGGGCGCCGCCTCGGTCATCAGGAAACGGCTGATGGCTTCGCGAAACGTGAGCTGATCATCGGTAAAGGTAAAGTCCATGGCCGGCTCCTATTTCGGCAGGCCGAGCATGCGCTCGGCGATGATGTTGCGCTGGATTTCGTTGGTGCCGGCGTAGATCGGCCCGGCCTGAGCGAACAGGAAGCCATCAAGCCAGCCGCCTTCGACCGCTTGCGCAGCGCTGCTCAACAACTCGCCGTGCGCACCCAGGATGCGCATGGCGGTTTCGTGCATCTTCAAGTCGAGCTCCGACCAGATGATCTTGTTGATGCTCGACTCGGCGCCGATCTGCGCGCCACGGCTCAAGCGCCCGACAGTGTGATAGGACGACAGCGCGTAGCCTTCAGCGCCCAGCCAGGCCTCGACAACCGCATCGCGGATGCTCGGGTCGCGGTCGGCGCTCTGGCGGTTGGCGTTGTACAGCTGTATCAACTTGCGCGCCGTGGCCTGGAAACGTGCCGGCGAACGCAGCAGCAAACCTCGCTCAAAACCCGCGGTGGCCATCGCCACATGCCAGCCCTGGCCTTCGGCACCAATGCAGTTTTCAACCGGCACGCGCACATCGTCGAAAAACACTTCGGCGAAGGTGTTCTTGCCGTTCAGCGCCTTGATCGGCCGGATGGTCACGCCTGGGGCGTCGAGCGGCACCATCACGAACGACAAGCCGTTGTGCCGGGTAGAGGCCGGGTCGCTGCGGAACAGCCCAAACAGCCAGTCGGCAAACAGTGCGCGGCTGGACCAGGTTTTCTGCCCGTTGAGCACATAGTGATCGCCATCACGGATGGCTTTGCTGGTGATCGCGGCCATGTCGGAGCCGGCATTGGGCTCGGACCAGCCCTGGGCCCACATGTCGACACTGGAGGCCATGCGCGGCAGGAAGCGCTGCTTCTGCGCCTCGGTACCGAACTCCATCAACGTTGGGCCGAGCAGCAGCTGACCGTTCTGGTTGATACGCATCGGCGCGTCGGCGCCGTAATACTCTTCCTCGAAAATCAGCCACTCGATCAGGTCGCAACCGCGCCCACCGTAAGCCTTGGGCCACATGACCATCGACAAGCGTTGCTCGAACAGCTTCGCCTCCCAGGCCCGGTGCTGCTCGAACCCTTCCCGGGTGTCATAGTTGGCCAGGGGCGTAGTCGGCTGATTGGCCGCCAGCCATTCACGCACTTCCTCACGGAAGGCCTTCTGCTTGGGGGTATAAGCTAGTTCCATGGCACTCTCTCAGAACTTGGCGTCGCGTTTTTCGACGAAGGCGCGGCGGGTTTGCGCAGAATCCGGACTGGTATAGGCCTGCAGGGTCAGCCCCTGCTCCCAGCGGTACTTGTCTTCCAGGTTGCCGTCCTCGATACCGTTGAGGGCTTCCTTGGCGATACGGATCATCACCGGGCTCTTGGCGGCGATTTTGCCGGCAATTTCCAGCGCGGTTTCGCGCAGCTGCTCTTTGGGCACTACGCGCTCGATGAAGCCATACTGCGCAGCCTCTGCGGCGCCGATCTTGTCGCCGGTAAAGAACAGATAACGAACCTTCTGCACCGGGAACAAACGCTGCAGGTGCGCGCCGCCGCCCATGGCCCCACGGTCAACTTCGGGCAAGGCAAAGGTGGCGCACTCGGAGGCCACGACAATGTCGGCTGCACCGGTAATGCCGACGCCACCACCGAGGACGAAGCCGTGCACGGCAACGATGACCGGCACAGGGTTGCGATGTACCGCCTTGAATGCCGCATAATTACCGGCGTTGACCGCCACGATGCGTTCGGGGTGGGCGTCCAGTTCCTTGATGTCGACACCGGCGCAGAAACCGCGGCCTTCGGCACGGATGACGATCACCCGGACGTCGGGGTTGGCGCCCAGGGCTTCGACCTGATGGGCCAGGTCCATCCACTCCTGGCTGCCCAGGGCATTGACCGGCGGTTTGGCCAGCACCAGCTCAGCAATGCCCGCCTCGATCTGTGTGGTAAATGCTTGACTCATGAGGGTGTTCTCCAAAGTTCGGCAGGCTGATGCTCGCTACGGCAAGCCAACAGGGCTTCCAGGCAGCGTTCGGCTTCCTGGGCAATTTCTTCGATCACTTGCTGGCAACTCTTAAGTTCGCCAATGGCGGCGGCTACCTGGCCGCTGGGCAGAATGCCTTCGTCCGGAATACCGTCGATCATCGAACGCTGCAGCAGCACCGGCTGGTTGGCGGCCATCACCGTTTGCGAAAGCGCGCCGGGGTCTTCCTTGAGTGCTTGGCGCAGCACACCGAACAGATGGCTCAGGCTCATTCCGGTTTGCTGCTTCCATTTCCAGGCGCTGCGCAACGCGATGCGCAGGCGCCCAAAAGACCCGGCCTGCTCCAGGCGGTTGATAAACGGGTTCTCGATCATGCGGTGGCGCATGCCATCTACCGCCGTGGTCACCCGCACCCGTTGCGGGTCATTGACCTCGAGGTAATGCACCAAGGTGCTCGATGGCGTAGGCGAGTCCCGGGTCATCAAAAAGCGCGTGCCCATGGCAATACCCACGGCGCCGGCCGCCAGCGCGCCGGCAAGGCCTCTGCCTGTGGAGTAACCACCTGCGGCGATTACCGGCACCGACACCGCAGCGAGCACCTGGGGCAAGAGGATCGAACTGGGCACACCACCGGTATGCCCGCCGCCCTCGCCGCCCTGGATGGTGATCATGTCCGCGCCCAGCTCCACCGCCTTCAGGGCGTGTTTGAGTGCGCCCACCGTCGGGATGCACAACACCCCGGCGGCCTTGAAACGGGCGATGGTCTGTTTGTCCGGGCCACGCCCATAGCTGACCGCCCGCAAGCGGTAGCGAATCGCCAGGTCAACGCATTGGGCCGCGTTTTCCTGGAACATATGGAAGTTCAGGCCGAAATTGCTGCCGCCGGTGGCGGCAATTACCTTGTTGATCTCGCCTTCCAGGGCATCGGCCGCAATCGTGGCCCCGGCCAGAAAACCGAAACCACCGGCGCGGGTTGTGGCAATCACCAGGTTGGCGTCTGCAACCCAACCCATGGCGGTCTGCACGATCGGGTAGCGGCAGCCCAAGGCTTCGGTCAGTGGCGTACACAACCAGCGGCTCATGCCTGCTCTCCACTGGCGGCAGCCTTGTTGGCCTGGGCCATGGCCTTGGCATCGAAGCCGCCCAGCTTGTCACCCGACAGCAGTTCGTTGTGGGCATGGGCGAAGTGGTGCCAGGCAAAGGCGGCGTCCATCGCCGTGCGTTTACCCTGCAGATCCTCGACGTGGTTAATGGCCTGCTTGGTGAGCGCAAGGCCCATTCGCGGCTGCCGGGCAATACCGGCCGCCAGCGCATAGGTGCCCTGCTCCAGTTCCTCACGGGGCACTACCCTGTTGACCATGCCCATCTGGTAGGCACGCTCGGCACTCATGCGATCGCCGGTGAACAGAAACTCCTTGGCGATGCGCGGGTTCAGCTCATACGGGTGGGCAAAATACTCCACCCCCGGAATGCCCATACGTACCACGGGGTCCTGGAAAAACGCATCATCGCTGGCCACGATCAGGTCGCACACCCAGGCCAGCATCAGCCCACCGGCCACACACGCACCCTGGACCATGGCAATGGTAGGTTTGGGCAGCTCACGCCAGCGCCGGCACATGCCCAGGTATACCTCTTGCTCACGGGCATACAGCTGCTCGCCGCCGGGCTTGTTGGTGTGATCCCACCAGAGGTGTGCACGCTCGAACGGTTTGTTGATGTCGCGCCCGGGCGTGCCAATGTCATGGCCGGCCGAAAAATGCTTGCCCGCCCCGCGCAGTACAATGACCTTGACCGCGTCATCGTTGACAGCCTGGCGCAGCGCCGCATCCAGCGCGTACGTCATCTGCGAGTTCTGCGCATTGTTGAAGCCTGGCCGGTTCATGGTCAGCGTGGCGATACCCTCTGCCACGCTGTACAACACCGGTTCCTGCGTTTCGTAGACCGAGTGGTCTGCACGCTCGACGAATTCACTGTCAGGGCTGTTCATGCTTATGTCCCTCGCCTTACGCCACGCGAATGCCAGCCGGGTTGCCCTTGATCGCCGAACTGCGCAGATCATGGGGGTCGAGCCGACGGATCAGCGCCAGTTGCTCAGGCGTCGGGTGTACGGTTTCTTTCAGCGACGCTGCCTTGAGCAGCGGGAAACCGGTGTTTTCCTGCACCTGCTCAAAACTCACCCCCGGGTGCAGGCTGCGCACCTGCACCGCGCGGTCCGGGCCGTCGAAATCCATCACACACAAGTCGGTGACGATCAGGCGGATGTCCATCAGGTCACGGCGTACCCCTTTTGGCCAGCGGTCGGCCTTGAAACCGACACCGGAGACCATGTCCACTTCGCCGCTGACGAACACGCGGGTGTTATGGGTGGGTACAAAGAACGAGTTGATGTGATTGATGCTGTTGCCGGGCAAGCCGCGCACACCGAGCATTGCGGCCTTGGGCTTGTGGTAATCGCCCACGCAGGAGAGGTTGCTCTGGCCCCAGCGGTCGATCTGGGTCGGGCCGATCATGGCGTGACGGCGGCCACCCCAGACGCACTCGAACACCCGCTCGAAGTTGAGCGAACCCGAATATTTCGGCACATGATCGCCGCGCGGCCCTAGCGGGATCGGCTCTTCGACCAGGTACGCCTCGCTGTCGGTCATCAGCAGTTGCGGACTGTGGCTGAGTTTGGCCAGGCTGGCACCCAGGCGCGGGATCACGCCCAGGCCCGAGGCGATCAGCTCGCCGTTGTCACGCCAGGCTTCGCTGGCCGCGACAATCATCAGTTCCGCGAGGGTAAATTCACAGGTAGTCGACATTTTCATCCTCCTCAGAACACTGGCAGGGCCAGGGAGCCCATGCGTTCGGCACCGCCGTTCTGCTCTTGATAAGCCCGCTCACCGGCCGCCACGTACTGCGCCACATAGGCTTGCCAGCCGCCCTCTTCACCGGCACTGGCGGCATAGCGTTTGAGGTGGCTCAGGTCCCAGCCATACTCGGGCTGGCAGGCGGTGGGGTGGGCGCCGAACGGTGCATGGATCACGCCACTGACCAGGTACCGCTCGAAGGTGTTGCAGCGTGCCTGTTCGGTGGTCAGTTCCAGTCGTTCGTGCAATTGCTCGCAAGACACGAAGCACTGCTGAGTCGCGCGAGCGAACAGGTGGTCGAAATACGGGTCTGGGCCGGTCACCAGGGTGTTGCCCAGGCGGTCGGCGACGTTGACGTGGACAAACGCCACGTCCAGGTTCAGGGCGGGCATGGCCAGCAGCACTTCGCCGTCGTCATACGGCGACTGGATGGTCTTAAGTTCAGGGTTCAACCGTGTGACATCGGTGGCCAGGCCGCAGCGGGTCGGTAGAAACGGCAACCGCATGGCCGCTGCACGCAGGCCCCACTGGAACATGCCTTCATCCACCTCTAGCAACTCCAGCCCACCGGCTTCGCGGGCTTTGCGGTAATAGGGCTCCAGCGGAATGGCGTCGAGGGTGGCAAAGCCGAACACCAGCTTCTTGACCTTGCCCGCCGCACACAGCATGCCCACTTCCGGGCCACCGTAGGCGACCACAGTCAGGTCTTTGACGGGGGAACGCAGAATCTCGCGCACAACCGCCATCGGCTTGCGCCGTGGCCCCCAGCCGCCGAAGCCGATGGTCATGCCATCGCGCAGGTGCGCAACGGCATCGGCCGCCGTCATTTGCTTGTTCATTGCACATCTCCTTGCTGTTGGCCGACGGAAAAGTCATGCCCCCACAGGCTTACCCGGGTAAATTCGAAGGCCGAGTGCTCAGCCCAGTCCACTTGCAGGCCGCCGTAGCCGTACTCCAGGTCGAAGCCGGACGGGGTCTTCATGTAAAACGAGGTCATCCGGTCATTGAGGTGCTGGCCGAGGGTCGCCGACAGCGGCACCTGATGGGCCAGGCGCCGGTCATGGGCGCGGCCCACTTCAGTCATCGAGCCCACTTCCACCATCACGTGCACGCAGCCTGAAGGCACCGCGTACTCCGCCAGCGCCAGCGAGTGATGGCGGCTGTTGCGGCAATGCAGGAAGTGAATGCGGATTGGCGGTGCTGCCGGGTCGGGGCGAAAGTTGAAGATGTCCGACAGTTCGAAGCCCAGCACGTCCTTGGCGAAGGCCAGGGTCGCGTCAAAGTCCGGGGCCGGCAGCACGGTGTGGCCCAGGCCCATGTCGCCGGTGACAAACCCCGGCACGCCTTGCGGCGAAACGAATGGCAGGCAGTCGGAACGGTGCCCCCAGCTCAACTCGTGGCGGTTGCCGGAGGGGTCCAGGACACTGACCAGTGCCTGTACGCCACGCTGCTCGATCTCGGCGGCAGTGCCTGCTTGCCAGCGCACACCGTTCTGCTCCAGTGCCTGCAACGCGGCGTTGAATGCCCGCTCGCTGGCCAGTTCCCAGCCAGAGGCCAGGTACCCTGCCTCGGCGCCTTCGACGATGAGCATGCGAAATGGCCGCTCGTCCATCTTCACGTACAGTCCGCCACCGGGCGCGGGTACCACCATCATGCCCAGCACGTCTTCGGCATAACGTTGCCACTGACTGAGGTTTTCGATTTGAGCGACGAAGTAGCTCAGCCCCCGGATATCCATCATGCCCTGCTCCTCAATGACCGGACCTTTGTTGGTCTTCATTGTGCTCAGGGCAGGCCTGGTGCTCATCGTCCGTTGAGACTAAGCAGTTGATCTATCGGGAATACTGAAATGCAGGCGGTGGAAACAGGCTTGCCCCGCGATAGTGATGCGCCAGGCACATCGCATCGCAGGGCAATCTCGCGCCATCGGAGGGGTTACATGTACAGGATCACCAGGTCATTGATGACCGAGGGGCGATCACTGCCGACGACGTGGGTATTCACCTCCAGGGTCAACTGGGTACCGCGCTTGACCCGCGCCACCTGCTTGACCCTGGCCCGCGCATGAACCCCCGAGCCGGCCGGCACCGGCGCCGGGAAGCGCAGGCGGTCGGAGCCGTAGTTGACCATGGTGCTGAAACCGGTGATTTCATAACCCAGCGCCAGCTTGAGCCGGGACTGCAACACCTGTACCAGCGCGCCGTGGGCAATGGTGCCGCCAAACGGGCTGTCTTTACGTGCACGCTGCGGATCGGTGTGAATCCAGTAGTCATCACCCGACAGCGCGGCGAAGGCATCGATCAGGGCTTGATCGATGACAATCTGGTTGCTCCAGGGGCTGAAGGTTTCACTGACCAGGCTCTGCAGCGCCACCTCATCATCCATGGCGACCAAGCGCACAGGTGCTGCTTCACCCTGCTCCGGCGCTTTCGCCTGAGGCGCGCCGTTGTAGCGCTGTAGCGCCGTGCTGTCCTGGTCCGGACCGGTAAAGCGCAGTAAACGCGTCCCCTTGGCGTCGACTTCGGCAAACACCGGTTTGAGCCGCATGCCGATGCGGATCTGATCCTCTTCAAGCCCCACCAGGGTGGTGTTGATTCGCACGCCTTCGTCCAGCTCGATGACGGCCAGCTTTTGTGGCATCTCATCGGCAAAATCCGGCAATGTGGCAATGCGTGCCACGGTGAAACTGTACAGGGTGGCGCCGCCATTGACTTCGCGCCAGCTCAGGTCATGGGCCAGGCACCGCGGGCAGTGCCTGCGCGGGTAGAACACCCAATGTTCACAGGCGTTGCACTGCTGGATCAACAGGCGCTGTGCCTTCAGGCCTTCCCAGAACGGCGCAGAAATTTCAGTCGGCACCGGCATTGGCTTATTGTTCGACATGCGGGTCATGCTCCCTGAAGTATCAACGCGGCCTGCTCACTCATCACGCCACCGGTGCCGGACACGTAGACAGCGTCGCAGCGTTCAAGCTGGCGCTCCCCCGCCTCACCGCTGATCTGCGTGACAGCCTCGATCACCTGTGACATGCCCCCGGCAGCGCCGGCCTGGCCGAAACTGAGCTGGCCACCGTGGGTGTTCATGGGGAAATCGCCGCGCCAGGTCAGGTCATGCTCGCGAACAAACTGCATGCCCTCACCCTTGGCACAGAAGCCGGCGTCCTCCAGGGTCAGCAACGCGGTAATGGTGTAACAGTCATAGATCTGCGCCGCATCGACATCGCCCGGTTTGAGCCTGGCCATCTCGAAGGCACGGCGCGAAGCAGGCCCAATCGGGGTGTTGAGCATGTCCTGGGCATAAGAAGGTGACTTGAACGCCAGGTGCTCACCGAAGCCTGTGATGAATGCCGGGCGCTTGCGTGTACGTGCGGCCACTTCTTTGGAGGCAATGATCAATGCCGCGCCACCGGCCACCGGCATGACAATCTCGAGTACGTGCAAAGGATCAGCCACGCGCTTGCTCGCCAGCACTTGCTCGATCGTCAACGGCTGGCCATGGAACATCGCCTGGGGGTTGGCCAAGGCATTGGTACGTTGATCAACGGCAATCTTGGCCATCGCCACCGGGTCGTAACCGTACTGCGCGGCGTAGCGTTGGGCGATCATGGCGTAGCCGGTGTTCTGGCCCATGTGGCCGTAAGGCAGATCGAACTCCGCCTCTGGCGCGCCAAAGGCGGTACTGTGACCGCCGTAACGCATGGCGCGGGCCATTGCCCCGGGATCTTCGTCGGGGCCCATTGGCGCCAGGCGCGCCGGCATTACACACAGCACCGCCTGGCACAGGCCCAGTTCGATCGCCGCGGCCGCGCGCCAGACCATGCCCACCGCGGTACAACCACCAAGGTCGACCACTTCGGCGAAATTAACAGACAAACCCAGGTATTCGGCGGCCATGGCCGGCACGAACACCGAAGCTTCGTGGAAGTGCGGGCCGTTGATCACCAGACCGTCCAGGTCTTCGGCACGCAAGCCGGCGTCGCGCAGCGCCTGCGCTGCCAGGTCGGCCACTTGCTCAAGATGGAACATTCGCGGCGCTGTGGCGTACTTCTCGGGTTTGTATTGCGCGGCGCCGACAATCGCCGCATGACCTTTAAGACCCATGTATCCCCCACTCGAAGGCTGTGTGCTTGAGGTTTTTGTCTTGCGACCATGCCACAGGTGCCGTGGCGAGTGATCGTCCATTTTGACTAGAACAGCGGCCGGCGCCAGGGTTGACTCAACCCTGACGCCGTCGCGCCAGTCAGAAGCTGTATTTGACCGAGAATGTCCCGTAGTCGCGGTCTGCCAGCAGGCGCTTGACCGGGTCAGCGTCGCCCAGGTAGCCGGTAACCCGCAGGGCGACTTCCAGGTTGCCCAGGTACTTGAAGGTGGCGCCCAGGCTCAACCGGCGATCACCCTGCAACCCGGAAATGGTCCCGGCCATCGGCGTGGCACCACTGAACACGTTGGAGAAGTTCACCGGCACTTCCAGGTCCCAGCCTTCGAACACGCCCGGGTAGCTGAAGGACGCACCCAGGGTGTAGGCACTGGCGGTCTTGCTGCGCCAGCCAGTCGAGGTCTTGTAGGTGTAGTCGTCGGACGGTTGCACCAGCGGGCGCATGGACGGAATCAGGCTGTTGCCCAGGCCCAGCAGGTTCGGCGCGGCCGAGGCTTCGTCAACACTGTCGACACGCACATGCACGATCTCGGCGGTGAGCGAGGTCTGGCTCGCCCAAGGTCGGTCACCCAGAATACGGATCGCCGACAACTGCATTTGCTGGCCCTTGCCACGCGCAGGCGTGGGGCCAAGGCCGGTGTTGACCATGACCGGTGCACCGTCGCGATACGACCACTCGCCCCCGATCTGGGTCTCGCCGATTTTGGTCGAGGCACTGATCCCGGTCAGCTTGATGTCTTCAAAGTAGGTAATGCGGTAGCCATCCGGCGTGCCGAAGAATGCGCCTGGCCCGGCCGGGACGGCCCGGTAACCCACCAGGGCAGTGGCTGGGTTCTTGTCATGATAATTGACATGAAACAGTGACAGCTCCAGGGCGGGCACGGGTCGAAAGCGTACCTGTGCCCCCCACTGACCGCTGTCCCGCGGTTCATCGGTGCCCTGGTAGTTGATCCGCGACCCATTGGCGCCGATGAGAAATTCTCGCCCTGGCCCGACCACATCGCTGGTGGACAGGTAGCTGCCCACCGGCGGCAGTTCCGTGCCCATCCATTCGTATTGCACGTAAGCGCCCAAGGTCCACTGCGGGTTCAAGCGATACGACGCCGACACCTGGCCGACCGGCAACAGCACTTCCTTGACCTCGACCCCTGGCTGCGCAGCCTTGACCGCATCGGACGGGTTCTGTACACCACTGACACCGGGGTAGAACAAGCTTTCACCCCACGACTCGATATGCCGCCCGGCCTTCACATCGAGCATCGAACCATTGTCAAAGCGCCAGCCGCTGAACACATAAGCATCGAGGAACTTGCTGCGCCCGCCGCTGTAATACTTGGTGTCGCTGCTGAACTCGTTATGGTCGCCAGCCTTGTTGACCGTGCCCGGTGAGTCGTTGTCGTTGGAACGATGGTAAACATCATCGTAGAAGGTACTGGCGCGCAGCACCCCGCCGTAGTTGTCCTTGCGCACGATCATCTCGGCCAGGGCGCCGATGCGGTTGGTCACCAGGCTGCCCTTGTCGAAGTTGCGGTCGCCATCATCGGCGTTGGGTGTCAACAGTTTGCTTGACGGGTTCGACAGGCGAACCCCCAGGCCGTAGCTGGTGGTCACCGTCCAGTCGATCGTCGTGCCGTTGTCGAACTCGATGGTTTCACCGGACCATGCGGGTGTGCAAACCAGTGCGGTTGCCACCACCAGACCCGATAATTCGAAACCCGATACAGCTGGGCCAGCACCATATTTGTTGTTTTTATTAGTCACACTGCCTCTCCGATTAACGACCTGACGGTCGCGCAAAAGTGCAAGAACACCACTCGTTAGCCTCAGCCCGCTCACAGCTGCCCTAGCACCGACTGAACGTTGACACCCTCGGGCGTGCGCCCGTAACGGAACACGCCGGCTGTTTCTTCACGCACCAGTAGCCCTTGCGCAATCAGGTAATTGACATGCGCCAGGGTCTCGCCAATTGCCATCAATTCATCGAAGCGCCCCTTCACCTTCGGAAACAGCTCGGCCATCAGCTCCACGGCACTGCGCGGCGCGGTGCAGGTGGCCAACAGTTGCTGCAAGTGCCTCTGGTGGTGTGCGCGCAGTTGATCAAGGCGCAGATGCAGGTTGTAAAACGGCCGTTCATGCGCCGGCAGCACCAGCACGCTGTCGGGTACCTCCCGCAAGCGCTCGACCGAATCCAGCCAGTCGCGCAATGGGTCGGCATCGGGCTCGGTGACCTGCACGCAGACACTGGAGGTGATGCGCGGCAGCACTTGGTCACCGGAAATCAACAGGCCGTCCTCGGCGCAGTACAGGCAGGCATGTTCCGGCGAATGGCCGCGGCCGATCAGGACCTGCCAACGGCGCCCGCCAATCATCAGTTGGGTGCCTTCACTCAGGCGCCGGAAGCTGATGGGCACCTCTGGCCGAAAGTGCGCGGAGCCCAGCAAAGGGAACAATGCTGCGGTCTGCTCCTGGTTGAAGCCTGCGCGCTGGTAATGCTGGTAAAACGCCCAGCTAGTGCTGGTGTCACCTGGCGCGCGCAGCTGGTGCATCGCCTGATATTCACTGGCGCTCATGAACACCGGGCAGCGGAAGCGCTCGGTCAACCAGCCGAGCACCCCGACATGGTCCGAGTGAAAGTGCGTGCAGATCACCGCCACCAGCGGCAACCCACCCAACACCGTGGCAAACAGTGCTTCCCAGTTGTCGCGGGTCTGCGTGTTGTTGAGCCCGGTATCGACCGCCACCCAGCCCTCGCCGTGGCGCAGCAAGTACAGGTTGATGTGGTCAAGCCCGAACGGCAGCGGCATGCGCAGCCACAACAACCCTTCAGCGACCTGCCGAACATCGCCATTGGCCGGTGGCTGCGGCCAGGGGAAGCGCAGGCCTGCGCGCCATTCGTGCCCCTGGGCATCCAGGCTACTCACTGACGTCACCCGCAAAAGCGGCCAGGCCAATGCGCCCCAGCACGTGGGTGCTGTACGGCACATAGCTGCGGCTGCTTTCGTCACGGATGAACAGCGGGTCGCTGAACGCCGTCGGCGCGTAGCCCTGGCGCTGCAGGTCGACCTTGCGCAGTTTGAAGGTGCTGGTCAGGTCGGCTGCCGCCGACACCCGCACGAATACAGGCGCCGCATAGCGTGGCAAACGCGCCTCGGTCAGCGCGTAGAACGCTTCAGGGTCAAAAGGCTGCCCTGGCTGCATCAGTACCGCCGCCATGCCGGCGCGCCCCTCTTGCCCGGGCACCTGCACGCCGTAGATGTTGATCAGCTCGAGCCCGGCAAAATCGCCCAGCGCAGCCGCCACCTCCAGGGTAGAGACGTTCTCGCTTTTCCAGCGGAAGGTGTCACCGATGCGGTCGATGAAGTACAGGTAGCCGTCTTCGTCATAACGCAGCAGGTCGCCCGAACTCCAATAGGCATCCCCTTGGCGCAAGACATTGCGGCGGATCTTGCTGTCGGTTGCCTCGGCCGAGGTGTAACCCTCGAAGCGTCCGCCGCCGATCTGCGGGTGGTCGATGATCAAGCCCAGGGCTTCACCCACTTCACCCACTTCGCAAAGCTGGTAAAAGCCGTGCTCGTCGCGTGGGTGGCTGTCGGTTTCAACGGCATAGCGCACCAGGCGCAGGTTGCTCTTGTCCCAGAACGGTATGCGCCCGCAGGCGCCCACATAGTTGTCGACGTTGACCACGTTGGTATTGGACTCGGTAGAACCCCAGCCCTCGAACACCTGGATCGGCCCGAAACGCTGCACCCAGTTCTGCCAGGTTTCACGCGTCAACCCGGCGCCGAGCATGCAGCGCAGGCCATGGTCGCGTTCGCCGGCCGCCTCGGGCTGGTTGAGCAGGTAGCGGCAAATCTCGCCGATGTACTGGAACACGCTGATGCGGTGCTCGCGCACGTCCTTCCAGAATTCGCGGACGCTGAACTTGCGCCGCACCACGATCGCCGCACCGGTTTTCAGCGCGGTTGACGTCACTGAAGTGGCCGCAGCGCCGTGGTACAGCGGCAGGCAGCAATAAAACACGTCGCTGGGCGTGGTCTGCAGGGTGACTTCCATGATGTCGCCCGTCGACATCCAGCGCATGTGGCTGTAACGCGCTGCTTTCGGTAAGCCGGTGGTGCCCGAGGTAAAGATCAGCAGGCTCGGCGTCTCGGCGCGCAGACCCGCACGCAGATCACGCGGGAATGGCGTGCACGGGGCATTGGCCAATGCTTCGGCCAGGCCGGTGTCAACCTGTGCAGGCATTGCCCCGGCCCACGGTTGCTCGGTATCTTCGACCAGCCACAGCGGCAGCGGCGGCAGGCCTTCGGTGGCCAGCACGTTGCCCAGCACTTCCTCGCCGACCAGCATTGCCTTGGCCTCGATGGCCTCCAGCGCGTGCACCAGCGGCCGGCCACTGACCTGGGTATTGACGAAGCCCACCACGACACCGAGCTTGACCAGGCCGAACCAGCAGCAGAAAAACGCCGGGCGGTTCTCCATGGCCAGCGCGCAGACATCGCCGGGGCGCAGGCCTCGGGCATGGAAAACGTGGGCCAGCTGGTCGGCCCGCGCGTTGACCTGGGCGTAGCTCAAGCGCTGATCGCCATAAATCACGAAAGGCCGCTCGCCGTGGCGTTGCGCCTGTTCTTCGAGGCGATCCGCCAGGGTATAGCGATCCGCAGGTTTGATCCGCGCGGCGGCTTCGGCCCGGCGATCAAGGATGGCCTGGGTTTGTTCGCGGGGCACAACCCCGCGATCAACACTGGACAGCAGGCTTGCGTTGTTATTGAAATTGTTCATCCCTACCTCCGATTAAACCGGCTGTTCATGCAGTCGCCTGGGCGTGGGTCGGATAGTCCGAATAGCCAGGCGAGCCTTTCGTATAAAGTGTCTTGCGGTCGAAGCCGGCCAGCGGCAGGCCGGCGCGCAGGCGCTCGACCAGGTCGGGGTTGCCGATAAAGTGGCGGGCAAACGACACTGCGGCGCCCTGCCCGGCTTCTATTGCCGCAGCGGCCGAAGGCCCGTCGAAACCGTCATTGAGGATCAACCCGCTGCTGCTATGGCTGCGGGCCAAGGCAAAGGCATCCAGTGCGGCAAGCGGCGAGCGCATGATGTGCAGGTAAGCCAGGCCAAGCGGCTCGACCTGCTCACACAAGGCTTGTGCTGTGGCGGCCGGGTCAGCGTCACTGATGTCGTTGTAAGGGTTACCCGGGCACAGGCGGAACCCCACACGCCCCGGGCCGATTGCCGCTGCCATCGCGGCCAGCACCTGGGCCGGAAACCGCACGCGGTTGGCTACCGCGCCGCCATAGCCATCACTGCGCTGGTTGCTGCCGGACGCCATGAACTGCATTGGCAGGTAACCACTGGTGCAATGCAGCTCGACCCCTTCGAAGCCGGCTTCGCGGGCGTTCAGGGCCGCGCGCCGGTATTGCTCGATCACGCGGTCAATATCCTCCAGGCTCAACGCCTGAGGCTCATCGGTATCGACCAGGCCAGACCCGTCGCAGAACACCTGGGTGCGGGCACGTATCGCCGAGGGGGCGACGGTCCGTGCCCCGACCGGTTTGTTTTGCCAACTGGCGGCGCGGCCCACGTGCATCAACTGCAACACCATGCGCCCGCCCGCATTACTCACCGCCCGGGTGATCTGGCGCCAACCCTCGATCTGCGCGCTGTCGTAAATGGCCGGCGTGCGGCAATAGCCCAGTCCGTCGGCGGACGGTGCAGTGCCTTCGGCAATGATCAGCCCGGCACTGGCGCGCTGGCGGTAGTAGTCGACCATTTCAGCCGTCGGCACCGCCTGTGCGGTGGCGCGGCTGCGGGTCATCGGCGCCATGACAATGCGGTTACTCAGCTCCAGCTCGCCCAGGCGCAGGGGCTCAAACAAAATGCTCATCGCGATTCCTCAGCGCACACGAATCTTCGGTGCCGCAGCACCGCGTCGCAGGGTGGCTAGAAAGTGTTCCAGGGGCGCTGCCGGGGCGACATCGGGCAGTTGCTCCTTGTCCGGGCGCTGCGCCCAGAACTCGGCCCACGACGGAAACAGGTCGTGGAAGCTGCCTGCATAGGGTTCACGCCCTGGCCAGCGCATCTTTCGCTCGCCGATCGGCGGCTTGTTGAGGTCGCTGGCGTACCAGTAGCACGGCAGGCGGCGACGGAAGTACCAACGGCCATCGATGCGCTGGTAGTCATCCCAATAGAGCATTTGCATGGTCACCCACTCGGGGCCGGTCTCATGCTCGTTCTTGGAATACACCACGCCAACGGCATTGTCGGCGTCAAGCAGTTCGATGATGTGCTGGCCCAGGTGATGCGAGGTGCCGCTGAACTGATCGCGCAAAGTGGCATCGACCCATGCTTTCAGGTGCGCGCGGCCGGTCTTGTCGCGGCCGACGCGGATGTCTTCGGCAAACAGATTGACGTGGGCGTCGAGGTCGCGCATGTCCAGCGACAGCGAGTACTTGGCCGCCAATTGACGAATTTCCTCTATCGACTCAAGCCGGTCGATGCGTGCCAACAACGTGTTCGGTTCCATGCTCATCACTCCAGCACCGTGTAGAGTTCCGAGCTGCGCCCGCCATCCACCGGCACACACGCGCCGGTGATATAGGACGCTTCGTCGCTGGCCAGGAACAGAATCGCGTTGGCTACCTCCTGCGCCTGGCCGATACGGCGCAGCGGGATCAGTTTCTCGGTGTTGCCACGGGCCTTGGCGTCGGCCAGCATGCCCGCGGTTGCCGGGGTTTCGATGACGCCCGGGACCACCACGTTGCAGCGGATCCTGTTGGCCGCCCCTTCGCTGGCTGCAGCGCGGCTGAAGTTGATCACTGCAGCCTTGGCTGCCGAGTAGCCGGCCATCCAGGGCGTACCGAACAACCCGCAGATCGAGGCGATGTTGACGATGGCCCCGCCGCCTTGGGCTTTCATCAGCGCCATGGCCGTGCGCGTGCCCCAGAACGTGCCGTCCACGGTGGTGCGGAAGTTGGCGTGCCAGTCGCCCGTGCTGGTGCTGTCGATGGCACCCCAGGTGTAGGCCATGGCGTTGTTGACCAGGATGTCCAGGCGGCCATGCTGCTGCGCCGCGGCCTCGATTGCGCCGACAAAGGCTTGCTCGTCGCTGACATCGGCGACCTGCCAATGGGCCTTGCCACCGGCTTCGCGAATGGCGCTGGCCACAGTTTCCAATGGCACCTGATTACGCCCGCAGAGCACCACGGTGGCGCCCTCCTGGGCAAAGCGTCGGGCGGTGGCGGCACCAATCCCGGAGCTGGCACCGGTAATGAATGCGATCTTGCCTTGAAGTCGTCTGCTCATTGCCTGCTCCCGGTTCAAATGAAGGCCATGCCGCCGTTTACGGCGAGGTTCTGACCGGTGATGAAGCTGGCGTCGGAACTGGCCAGAAACACGGCGGCGCGGGCGATCTCATCGACCTCGCCCATACGGCCCAGGGGGATTGCCTTGAGCATGCCCTGCAGCCACTCATCGGGGATGTCGGCCATCATCGGGGTGTTGGTCGGGCCGGGCACCAAGGTGTTGACGCGGATGCCGCTGGCGGCCAGCTCTCGCGCCATGCTGCGGGTCAGCCCCATGACGCCGGCTTTGGCTGCGCAGTAATGGCTTGGGCCTTCGCCAGTCATCGCGGCGGTGCTGGAGATATTGATCACCACACCCTGAATGGCGTGCTTTTGCATCAGCCGCACCGCTTCACGGCTGCACAGGAAGGTGCCCGTGAGGTTGACCCCAATGACCCGCTGCCAATGCGCGTCCGGGGTGTCGACAAAGCTGTCGACTGAACCGACACCGGCGTTATTCACCAGGATGTCGAGGGCGCCGAAACGGGCTTCCAGCCTGTGCATCGCCGCCGCCACCGAGTCGCTGTCGGCGACGTTGCACGCCAGCGCCAGGGCGTGCTCACCGAGCCCTTCGATCGTCTGCTCGGCAGCCTGCAGGTTGATGTCGGCCGCCACCACCCGTGCGCCGGCCTCGGCAAAGCGCTGGGCAATCGCCCGCCCCATGCCTTGCCCGGCGCCCGTGATCAGGGCCACTTTGTTCGCTAACTTCATCGTTGATCTCCCGCAAGCCTTGGCTTCCCCGATCACCGGCACAACGCGCTGGATGATCGAGCACGGGACAAATCATTAACCCTGTACAAAACCGCAACATCGTCCGATAAGACTACGCAGGCGCGCTTGCCCGCTGTGCCGCAAGCAAGTGGTCTGAATGGACGATGTGCCCGAGCGTGATCGGCGCCACGCTCCTGCTCACTAGAACAAAACCGGGAGCACCCGTCGTGAACTCTTCCAACCGCGTTACCTGGCGTAGCCACTACGCACTGTTCGTGCTGGCCGTGATTTACATCTTCAACTACATCGACCGGCAGCTGATGGCGATCCTGATCGAGCCGGTCAAGGCGGAGTTCGGCATTTCCGACACGGGCATCGGTCTGCTCTCGGGGGTGACATTTGCGGTGTTCTATACCCTGTTCGGCTTCCCCCTGGGCCGGCTTTCCGACCGTATCGGGCCGAAACCGGTGATTGCCGCCTGCTGCATTGCCTGGAGTGTGATGACCATGGCCTGCGGCCTGGCCACCAGCTTCTGGCTGCTGGTGTTGGCGCGGATCGGCGTAGCCGTTGGTGAAGCGGGCGGCACGGCGCCTTCGGTGGCGATGATTTCGCAGCTTTACCCAGCAAAAAATCGCTCCACTGCGCTGTCCATCCTGATGCTCGGCTCAAGCTTCGGCGCCATATTCGGCCTCGGATTCGGTGGCTGGATCGCCCAGCATTACGGCTGGCGCTCGGCGTTCCTGATCATTGGCGTACCGGGCATCCTGCTGGGGCTGCTGCTGTGGCTTACGGTCCGTGCGCCGAAAATTGCCAGCGAAGTGCAGACCAAGGTCCAGGTCGTCCAGGAAGGCTGGGCAAAGACAGTGGCCAAGCTGATGGAGACCCCATCGTTCCTTTGGCTGGTGCTGACCGGCGCGTCCAGCGCCATCGCCGGCTATGCGATTGGCACCTGGAGCCCGAGTTTCCTGATCCGCTCCCACGGTTTGAACCTGCAGGATGCAGGCTTTCTGGTCGGCGTGGTGGGCGGCAGCGGTGCCACCTTCGGCACCTTGGCCTGCGGCATCATTTCCGACCGCATGGCCCGCCGTGATGCCGGCTGGCAGATTGGCGTACCGCTGCTTGCCACGCTGGTCAGTATCCCGTTCGCGTTGGCGTACTTCCTCTGGCCAACCGGCGTTCTGTTCCACCTGGGTAACACCCCGGTACCGACCGCGTTTCTCTTCTATGCAGGTTTTGCCTTCTTTGGTACCTGGTGGGCGACCCCGTGCCTGGGCGCCGTCACGCATTTGTTCCCGGCAGCGCGCCTGGCCCAGGCAACTTCAATCTTCGTCATGGCCATGACCCTGCTGGGTGTCGGCGTTGGCCCGCTGCTGATCGGGGTACTCAGCGATCTGTTCACCCCGGCCCTCGGCACCGAGGCACTGCGCTATGCGCTGGCCGCCTCCATTTCGATGCTGATGCTCTCGACCGTATTCCTGGGCATGGCCCTGCCCCGCTACCGCGCCCAACTGCAGCGATCGGCTGCACCGACTGCCACCCCTGAAAATGCCGTAACTGCCTGATCAATGGAGATTCGAAGATGTCAGAACAAGACCTACCGTTGCCTATCGGCCACTTCGTCACCCTCGACAACGGCCTGCGCCTGCATTACCTCGACGAAGGCAGCGGCCCCGTCGTGGTGTGGTTGCATGGCAGTGGCCCGGGCGCCAGTGGCTACAGCAACTTCAAGGGCAACTACCCCGACTTCGTTGCGGCCGGCTTTCGTAACCTGGTGATCGACCTGCCCGGCTTCGGCCGTTCGGATAAGCCCGACAACGTCCAGTACAACCTGGATTTCTTCGTCAACGCCGTGTCCGGCTTGCTCAAGGCCCTTGAAGTGCAACGTTGCACGCTACTCGGCAACTCCCTGGGTGGCGCCATCGCCATTGGCCTGGGGCTGGCCGAACCGCAATTGCTCGACAAGCTGATCCTCATGGCCCCGGGCGGTGTCGAAGAGCGCGAAACCTACTTCAAGAAGATCGGTATTCAGCGCATGGTCGAGCTGTTCAATGCCGGCCCGCTCGACATCGACAAAATGCGCCAGATCATGAGCCTGCAGCTGTTCGATGCCTCGCAACTGCCCGACAGCCTGCTGGCCGAACGCGTCGCCGTAGCCCAATATCAGCCGCACTGCCTGTTCTCGACCATGATGGTGCCGAACATGACCGAGCGCCTCGAGGAGCTGCGCGTACCGATTCTGGGGTTCTGGGGCACCAACGACAACTTCAACCCGGTCGGTGGCGCGATGAAAGTGCTCGACAACGCCCCTGACGCCCGCTTTATTCTGCTCAATCGCTGTGGACATTGGGTTCAGGTGGAGCACCGTGAGTTGTTCAACCGTTCCTGCCTCGAGTTCCTGCGCCAAGCCTAGTCGTCGTACGCAACGTACCTTGCGACAGCAGCAACCTGGCCGCTGTCGTATCGACTGGCTTCTACCAAGGGCTGACATAACAATGACAAAACTCTCCCACTTGCTTGCGCCTGGCCGCATCGGCCCCCTTCAACTGCGTAATCGCATCATCATGGCGCCCATGGGCTCCAACTTCGCCGAAGCCGACGGGCACTGTGGCGAACGTATCCAGGCCTACTACGAAGCACGTGCCGAAGGCGGTGCCGGGCTGTTGATCATGGGCGTGTGCGCCGTCGCCTTCCCCGCCGGTACCGCCGAGCCGTACCAGGTCGGTGTCTCTTCTGATGAGTTCATCCCGGGCCTTGCGCAACTGGCTGAACGCGTGCACAGGCACGGCGCAAAGATCGCCATGCAGTTGCAGCACGCCGGCAAGAACGCCATACGGGACATGGCTGCGGGCCGGCCGCTGTGGGTGCCGTCGTTGCCCCCGGCCAGTACCTCCGACATGATGCAGGCCTTGACCCCGGAAGAACTCGCCTCCTTTGTCAGCGCCGTACGCGGTCGCAAAGGCGGCATCGAGATGCGGGTGATGGACCAGGACGACATCGCACAGATGGTCGAGTTGTTCGCAGCCGCTGCCGAGCGTGCACAGCGCGCCGGGTTCGACGGTGTGGAAATCCATGCCGCGCACAACTACATCATCGCCGGCTTTTTATCGCCGTATTACAACCGCCGTGAAGATGCATACGGTGGCGCAGTGGAAAACCGTGCGCGCTTGCTGCTTGAGGTCCTGGCCGCGATACGCGCGCGGGTTGGCACCGGCTTTGGCGTCTGGTTGCGGCTGGATGCCGAAGAACTGCTCACCCCCGGTGGCATCAACCTCGACGATGCCAAGGCGGTTGCCCGCCTGGCTGAGGGCGCCGGCGCCGATGCAGTCAGTGTCTCGGCCTACGCCATGACCAGCAGCGGCGTGGCCTTTACCGAAGCGCCGCTGGTGCAAAAGCCCGGGGCTTTTCTCGAATGGACAGCGGCCATCAAGCAATGCGTAAGCATTCCGGTTATTGCCGTCGGGCGTATCGAACCAGAAACCGGCGACGCCGCGATTGCCGCCGGCCAGTGTGATTTCATCGCCATGGGCCGCAAGTTGCTGGCCGACCCACAATTGCCCAACAAGCTGCAGGCTGGTGAGCTGCAGGCGATTCGACCGTGCATTTACTGCTATGTATGTGTCAGCCAGATCTTTATCAACGAGCGGGTCAAATGCGCGGTCAACCCGCAAACCGGCCATGAAAGCGAGCGCATCATCGCGCCGGTTGCAGCCGCGCAACATGTGGCGGTGATCGGCGGTGGCCCGGCGGGCCTGGAAGCCGCACGCGTGGCGGCCTTCCGCGGCCATCGCGTGACGCTGCTCGAGCGCAGTGACCGCCTGGGCGGCACCCTGTTCTTTGCTGCCCTGGCCTACCCCGAAAACGGACGCCTGCTCGACAACCTGCTGTACCAGGTGCGGCAACTGCCCATCGATGTACGCATGGGCAGTACGGTGGATGCAGCCTTGCTGCGCGACCTGGGCGTCGATCAAGTGATTGTTGCCACCGGCGCACAGCGCGCCGCACCGGACATCCCAGGCGCCGAGCAGGATCATGTCTGGAGTGGTGATGAACTGCGCCGGCTGATGACCGGCGACCGTGCCGAAGAGATCGCCCGGCGCAAGCTGTCGCTTACGCAGCGCACCCTGATGAAGGCCGGCAACCTGATCGGCGTCACCGACAGCACCGAAGCCATGCAAAAGCTGTCACGCGTGTGGATGCCCCTGGGCAAACGCGTGATCATTGTCGGCGGTGGGCTGGTGGGGCTGGAACTGGCAGAATTCCTGATTGCACGTGGGCGTCAGGTGTGTGTGCTGGAAAGCAGCGGCCACCTGGGCCGGGAACTGGCGATTGTGCGGCGTTGGCGCGTGCTGCATGGCATCCGTGTGCACGGTGGGCAGCTGCTGACCGGGGTGAGCGTTACCGCCATCGACGGTAACCGCGTGCGCTATCAGACAGCCGAAGGTGAAGCTGCCGAGGTGCGCGGGGACTCTGTGGTGCTGGCCAGTGGTGCGACGCCTGATACCCGCCTGAGCGATGCACTGAGCAGTGCCGGTTTGAAGGTCGTCAGCATTGGTGACTGTCAGAGCCTGGGTTACATCGAAGGCGCCATCGCCGCCGGCAATCGCGCTGGGCGAGAAGCCTGAAGCCAAAAAAACCCCAGGTTCTACCTGGGGTTTTTTTTTGTCGTTACCTCCCCATCGCCCTCGCCGCATCGGCGGTGTACATGTCCGGGGTGAATTTGGCTTCGTTGAGAATCGGTCCTTTCTTCGATTCGTTGGTCATGGCGTAGCCGGTGTACTGGCCCGAGTTCAGGTCCATGAAGAACTGCGAACCGGCCTGCCAGGCGCTCATGTCCGGGTGGTAGTAGTAGTTGATCATCGCGTGCTTCCACAACGCACCACGGCTGTCATAGTTGTCCGAAACCACCGCGTTCCAGGTGTCTTCGTCAATAAACAGCACACGCTTGCCGTATACATGGCGGTAGCCTTCTTTCAGCTTGGCCTCAAGCACCCACACACGGCGCAGCTCGTAGCGCATGTAATCGGGGTTGGGGTGGTTGGGGGTAAGCATGTCGGCGTACTTGATGTCACCGGTATTGGGTTTGAAGGCGTTGGCCGGCACGTAGACTTCGCGCTTGCCGATCAGCGTCCAGTTGAAGCGCTCGGGCGAACCGTTGTAAAGACGGTCTTCGTCAACCGTCATGGTGCCGTTGGTGCCGATCATCGGCTGATCGTACCCGTAGCCCGGCAGTTGCCGCACACGCCGGGTGGACGGGCTGTAGCTCCAGGCCTGCCGAGGGTTGGCGAGGAAGTTATAGGGCTCTTGCGAAATACTCACCACACCGTTGTCGCGCACCGGCTTCAAGGTGGTGTTCCAGCTCATGGCTTGTATCTGGCCTTCGGTTTTTGGCTCGACGGTCGGTGAGTTGGCTTGAGAGAGGTTGCGTGCATAGGCGCGGCCCCAGCCGATGCTGCCGTTTGGCAACACCGAAGCCAGGTCGCTGACCTTTTCTTCGGTGTAGGCCCGTGCCGGCAACTGGTGGTTCCACAGCAGCTCCATGCCGTTTTTCGGAATCGGGAACGGTACTTGGCCAATCCCTTCGATGCCCATGCCGTCGTCGACCAGCTTGGCGCTCAAGGCGTTCTTCATCGCCCGCTCACAGACATAGTCCGGGTAACGGAAGTCCCGGTGGCCCGGGTAGATGTTCATTTTGTAGGTGGTGGGATAGCGCTTGAGCAGGGCCTTCTGGCCTTCGGTCAAATGGCTCTCGTACTGGCCCATGTTCTGCGCGGTGATCACCAGGATGGGCTTTTCGTTGGCGTAAGGATCGACCGGTTGACCGCCGGAAAACTTCACATGGTTCCAGCCCGGCACTTCGCCAAGGTACTTGCCGGTGTAGGGCGGAATGGTGCCCTCCGCATTACCGGCTTTCTCGGCACCGACACAGGTCAGTTCCTTGCCGAGTTTGGCAGCCTCTTCAGGCGACACTTGCGCAAGTGCGTTGCCTTGCAGGCCGACATTGGCGGCCACTGCAGCTACGAACATCACGCCTTTTGTTGTTATTTTCATCGGTTGACTCCTTCGCAGACCAGGACTACTGGGGTACCTCCATTGTTCCTGATCTGCGGGGGAGTACATCGTCCGGAAAGACTAATCAGTCAGGCGCCGACCAATGATTCCTTCAGTTGCGCCTTGATCACCTTGCCCGACGCATTACGCGGCAGCGGATCGCGGCGCAGGTGTACCTCGGCTGGCACCTTGTAGGCCGCCAGGCGCTGGCCGATAAAGGCGCACACCTGCTCGTGGGTCGGCGCTGGCTGCAGGTCGCTGCGCAACACCAGGGCCAGGCGCTCGCCCAGTTCCTCATCGTCCAGGGCAAAGGCGGCCGCCTCGGTCACTCCAGGCATTTCGCAGATACACGACTCCACTTCACTGGCGGATATCTTCTCGCCCGCCCGGTTGATGAGGTCCTTGGCACGGTCGGTGATGTACAGGAAACCCTCGTCGTCCAGATGGCCAATATCACCGGTGTCGAGCCAACCGTCGCGCAAGGTCTCGGCACTGGCTTCGGGCAACTGCCAGTAGGCGTTCATCAGGGTCGGCGAACGTAGCCAGATCAAACCGCTGCGCCCCGCCGGTAGCGGTGAATACGGGTCCGGGCCGATGCATACATCTACGATCGGCAGCGGCCAGCCCACCGAGTCGGGCTTGTAGACGAACTGATCGCCGCCCACCGCGGCACCGATGCCGTTGCTTTCGGTCAAGCCATAGCCACTGCCGCCAATTGCATGGGGCTTGCGCTTGCTGATGTGCGCCAGCAGCCGGCTGGAAGCCACCGCCCCGCCCAGGCCGAGGCCATACAGGCTGTCGCTGTCGGTGCTGGCAAACCGCGGCGAGCCGAGCAATTGCTGCATCATCACCGGTGCACCATTGAACTGGGTACAGCGCTCATCGCGAATCAGGTCGAAGGCTTTGTCCACGTCCCATTTATACATCAGCAACAAGCGCCGGCCGCTGCGCAGCCCCAGCAAAAACTGCGCGTGCAGGCCACTGACATGGAACAGCGGCACCGCCATCAGGTTGGTCGGCGCCAGGCCACTGGCGATCACCGCCTGGATCCGCTCGGGCGAACTCACGGCGCAGAACGCCGACTGGAACTCCAGCGCTGCCAGTGCCTGGCAAATGGCCCGATGGCTGGAAAGCACGCCCTTGGCCCGGCTAGTGGTGCCAGAGGTATAGAGGATAAGCGCCGGGTCAGCCGGATTGATCTCGATGGCCGGCAGCGCCAGCAGCGGCCCCTGGATCAGCTCTTCGAAACGCTGGCAGTTGGCCGCTAATGCTTGCCCCGCCGGCATGCCAACCACAATGCTGACCAGTCGCTGTGCAAGCAGGTCGCTGGTCAGCAATTGCAGGCGCTGTTCATCACAGACCAGCACCTGTGCACCGCTGTCTTGCAGGCCATGGAACAATTCGTCACGCAGGCCCCAGCTGTTCAACGGCACGCACACCGCGCCACAACGCTGCACCGCCACAAAGGCAACCAGCCAGGCAGGCTGATTGCGCATGGCAATGGCCACTCGATCACCCTGCTTTACCCCGAAGCGCTGCGCCAGTTGCGCAGCCAGGCGGTCGACCTGATCGAAAAACCCGGCGAACGTCAGCCGTTGCTGCTCCCACACCAGAAACTCACGCTCACCGTGCGCACGGCCTGCATCGATGGCTTCGAGCAAGTTCGCAGGTGCATGGCGAAAATACCGCAGGCCGTCGTTGGGCGAAGACACCACCTCGAACGGCGAACCAGGGCCAATCAATTGCTGCCAGGCGTTGCGCCACTGTTCCAGCTTCATGTTCTTAGCTCTCCAAAGACGCGAAAGTGGCGTAGCGCGCGCACTGGAAGTCACTGTCACCCAGGCACGCCTGGGCCACCCGAACCCGCTTGAGGTAAAGGCCGACGTCCAGCTCATCGGTGACACCGATGCCACCGTGCATCTGTACCGCCTCATTGCTGACCTGGCCGGCCACCTCGCCGGCCTTCCATTTGCCCAGGCTCACCAGCCGCCCGCGGTCGGCCGCGCTCAACGCGTTGTCATCGAGTGCGGCCAACGCCGCCATTACCGCGCTGCGGGCCAGCTGCAACTCCACGTGCAAGCGCGCGGCCCGATGTTGCAGGGCCTGGAACGAACCGATGGGCACATCGAACTGCACGCGGGTCTTGAGGTATTCCAGGGTCATGGCAAACAGTTGCTCGGCAGCGCCGAGCAACTCGGCGGCCAGGCAAGCACGTCCCCGGTCCAGCGCCTCGTCCAGCACCGACCAAGCCCCACCGAGCGTACCGAGCAAAGCTTCGCTGCCCACCTGCACGGCACTCAGACGCAGCCGCGCGCAATTACGCGAGTCGATCAGCGTCAATGCGCTGACCTGCAAGCCCGGTGTGTTCGCCGGGATCAGGAATACACTGATGCCCTGCTTCTCACCCGCGCGGCCACTGGTGCGCGCCGCAACCAGGTAGGCATCGGCGCCCAGGCCATCGATGACGAAGAATTTCTCGCCATCCAGACGATAACCACCAGCCTCGGCCGTCGCCGTCAGTGCCGTGTGCTCAGGGGCATGGCGCGGCTTTTCATCCAGTGCCAGAGCCAGGCGCCGCTCGCCACTGATCACCGCCGTCAGCCACTGGTCCTGTTGCGCAGCGCCGCCAGCCAGATGGATCAGCGAGCCACCGAGTACCACACTGGACAACAAGGGTGAAGCCGAGAGGTTTCTGCCCATGGCCTCGAAAATCGGCCCCAGGCCCATGCAGCCGAATTCAAGCCCGCCCAACGCCTCGGGAAATGGAATGCCACTCCAGCCCAGGCCCACGGCTTCTTGCCACAGCTGCGGGTCATACCCTGGCACGCTTGCCTCGTCGCGCAGGCGCCGCTGCGCCGCCACCGGGCTGCGCGCCGCGAGGAATTCGCGGGCGCTGTCGGCCAACAGGCGTTGCTCTTCGCTATACACCAGACTCATGTTCAAACTCCCCTCAAGCGCTGGGCAGGTTCAAGACCCGCTTGGCGATGACATTCAACTGCACCTCCGACGAACCGCCGGAAATGGTCAGGGCATAGCTGTTGAGCCAGCCACGGGTAATCGCCAGTTCCTGGCTGCTGAACGGCTCGCCTTCAACGCCCAGCGCGCGGTAGCCAAGGGCATCGAGGAGGATCTCGAACTTGTCGCGTTCCTGCTCGGTGTGCACCAGTTTCATGATGGCCATGATCGCGCTGATATCCAGGCCAGCCCTGGCCTCCTCGCCCATACGCTGCACGGTGAGGTTGTAGGCATGTTCATTCATCGCGCAGGCCTGGGCCCGAGCACGCAGGGCCTGGTCGGCAGGCGCCTGGCTGTCGGGCAGGTAGCGTTCGATCAACGGCAGCAGGTGGAAGTGCGTGGGCAGGCTGAACTCGCCGAACTTGGACATGGCCTTGCGCTCGTGCTGCAGCAGGCTCTTGCCCAGGTTCCAGCCACCGTTGAGCGGCCCGATCAACTGGCTTTGCGGAACGCGCACGTTATCGAAGAACACTTGGCAAAAAGCCGATTTGCCGCTGATCAGGTCAATCGGTGAAACACTCACCCCAGGGCTTTTCATGTCCAGCACGATCAGGCTGATCCCCTGATGCTTGGGCGCTTTCGGATCAGTGCGCACCAGGGCGTACATCCAGTCGGACTTGTCTCCATAGGAGGTCCAGATCTTGGTGCCGTTGATCACGAAGTCATCGCCATCGACCACCGCCGAGGTTTTCAGGCTGGCAAGGTCGGAACCGGCATTGGGCTCGGAGAAGCCCTGGCACCAGCGCACTTCGCCGCGACACATCGGTGGCAGCAGCGCCTGCTTCTGCGCTTCGCTACCGAACTCCAGCAGCACCGGGCCGAGCATCCAGATGCCCAGGTTGATCTGCGCCGGCCGACACTTTAGCCGGCGCAGCTCGCTTTCCAGCACCGTGTTGTACTCGGCGCTCAACCCGCCACCGCCGTATTCGCTGGGCCATTGCGGGCAGAACCAGCCTTTGTCACGCATACGCTCGAACCAGAGCCGGGCGTCTTCGCTGGGAAAGTCTACTTGACGGCCACCCCAGACGATTTCGCCGTCGGGGGTGGGCGTGCGCAGCGATGGCGGGCAATTGGCCTCCAGCCATTGGCGCGTCGCTTGCCTGAACTGCTCGATTGCGCTCATTCGTTCACCTGAAAGGGACGTTATTGTTATTCGCTTCAAGGGTACAACGGTGACTCAGCGTTGCGTGCGCGGCATGCCCAGGCCGAACTGGGCAATCAACTCGCGCTGGATTTCATTGGTACCACCGCCGAAGGTCAGGTTCACCGAGGCGCGCACTTCATACTCCAGCTCGCCGAGCAGATAAGCCGCCGCAGAGCCCGCCCGCGTCAGGCCGCTGGCACCGACGATGGCCGACAGCTTGCGCAGGATCTCGATCGCCGATTCCGAGCCGTAGACCTTGGTGGTCGAGGCCAGTGCGACATCGACGCGATCACGCTCAAGGTCGGCGGCAATACGGAAGTTGATCAGGCGCATGGCTTCGAGCCGGGCATAACACTCGGCCAGATCGCGGCGCACCCAGGCGTGGTCGGTAGCACGCTGGCCTTGCTCATCGGCACACCGAGCCCACAGGTACACCCGGCTGAACAGGCTGACGACCTTGTCTGACCAGGCCCCCAGGCCCAGGCGCTCGTGGTTGAGCTGTGCGGTGATGAGTTTCCAGCCACCGTGCAGTTCGCCCACCAGCATATCCCTCGGCACCCGCACGTTATCGTAATACGTGGCGGCCGTGGGGTTTCCGGAAGTCGGAATCAGCGTACTGGAGAAGCCTTCGGCCTGGGTATCGAGAATCAGGATCGAGATGCCCTTGTGCCGCGCTTGCTCCGGGTCGGTGCGTGCCGCCAGCCAGATGTAGTCGGCCGAGTCGGCGCCCGAGGTCCATAGTTTGCTGCCGTTGACCAAGAAGCCGTCGGCATCTTCGCGCGCGGTGGTTTTCAACACCGCCAGGTCACTGCCGGCACTGGCTTCGGAGTAGCCGATGGCAAAGTTGATTTCGCCGGCGGCGATACCGGGCAGGAATTTTTCTTTTTGCAGCGCCGAGCCGTGGGCCATGAGGGCCGGGCCAACCGTGCTGATGGTCACGAACGGCAGCGGTGCGCCAGCAATGTTGGCTTCTTCGAAGAAGATCAATTGCTCGGTGGCCGCGTAACCCTGGCCGCCATAGGCCTTCGGCCAGCCAACCGCCAGCCAGCCGTCACGGCCGATCTGGGCGATGGTGCGGCGAAACAGCTCGCCGCCTTCGGTGCCACGCATCTGCTGGCGAAGCTCGGGGGTCATCAGGTTCTGGAAATAGTCCCGGACCTTCAACCTCAGGGCATGCTGTTCGGGGGTGAGATCGACGAACATGGGACGCTCCTTATACCGCGCCGAGAATCAGGCCGCTGGTAGGCACGCCGGTTCCGGCGGTCACCAACACGTTTTCGACACTGTCCACCTGGTTGGCCGCCGTACCCCGAACCTGGCGCACGGCTTCGGCAATGCCGTTCATGCCGTGGATGTAGGCTTCGCCCAACTGCCCGCCGTGGGTGTTGATTGGCAGTTTGCCGCCACGGGCGTGGTGCCCGGCACGGATGAATTCCTTGGCTTCACCGCGCCTTGCAAAGCCGAATTCTTCCAGTTGCGGCAGTACGAATGGCGTGAAGTGGTCGTAGATCACGGCAGTCTGCAACGCCTCCGGGCCCAGGCCCGACTGGCTGTAGAGCTCTTTGGCGACCACACCCATTTCCGGCAGCCCGGTGATGTCGTCGCGGTAGTAGGAGGTCATCACTTGTTGCCCGGCGCTGATGCCCTGCGAGCCGGCCTTGATGATCACGGGCTTTTGCTTGAGGTCTCTGGCCCGCTCGGCCGAGGTGATCACCATGGCCACCGCGCCATCGGACTCCTGGCAACAGTCCAGCAGGTGCAACGGCTCGCAGATCCAGCGCGAGGCCTGGTGTTCTTCAAGGGTGATGGGCTTGCCGTAGAAAAATGCCTGGGGGTTGGTGGCGGCAAAATCGCGCACTGCCACCGCCACCCGGCCGAAGTCCTCGGAGGTAGCACCGTAGGTGTGCATGTAACGCTGGGCAAACATGCCGACCCAGGCCGCCGGGGTGTGAAAGCCGTGCGGCATGTACCAGCCGTAGTTGACGTTCTCGAAGGTCGGCGTCGAGGCAAAGCCATAGCTGCCGGTACCGAAGCGGTACCAGGAGCGTTCGTTCATCGCCCGATAGACCACCACCACCTTGGCCACCCCGGTGGCCACCGCCATCGCCGCATGCATCACCGGCCCGCAGGCGGCGCCGCCACCGTGGGGCACCTGGGAGAAGAATTTGACGTCCTTGCAGCCCAGCAGGCGGGCAATTTCGTACTCCGGTACCTTATCGACCGAATAGGAACTAAAACCCTCGACTTCGCCAGGGTCAATTCCGGCGTCCTCGAGCGCTGCCAGGGTCGCTTCCATGGCCAGGCGCAGTTCGGTGCGCCCGGAATTCTTGGAAAACTCGGTTGCGCCCAGCCCTGCAATGGCGGCGCGCCCGGAAATCGACGAATTCGTCATCTGTGTTGTCTCCCGCGGATCAAGGCAGAACCAGCGCGACCGTGCCGGTCACGTGATTGCCCATGGAATTTTTGCCCTTGAGGGTCACTTCCAGGCTGCGCGTAGCGGCATCCTGATGGGTCACTTCGCCGCTGAAGGTCATGCTGTCGCCGGGGTAGTTCGGCGCGCCCAGTTTGATTTTCAGCGTACGGAACTGCACCTGCGGGCCGCTCCACTGTTCGATGAAGCGTTGCACCAGGCCGTTGGTGGTCAGGATGTTCATGAAGATATGGGGCGAACCCAGCTCGCGCGCCGCGTCCAGGTCATGGTGACCGGGAAAGTAGTCGCGTGTGGCTATCGCCCCACCGGCAATCAGGCCAACCGTGATCGGGATCGTCAGCTCGGGCAGTTGCTCGCCAGGGCGCACGTCTTCAAAGCGCTTGGTGTTCATCGAGGTCATATTTCCATCCCAAGGTAGTGTTATCGCTCAACCAGTCGCCCAGACGCTCCAGGATCATCGACGACCCTCCCAATGCGCTGCTCAGGGCGCGGCTCCAGTAGAGAAAGCGATGGATCGGGTACGTCAGGTCGACCCCGATGCCGCCATGCACATGCTGTGCGGTGTGGCCGATGCGGTGCCCGGCTTCGCACGCCAGGTACGCGGTGGCCAAGGCTTGCGAAGGGGCCGGCAGACCGGCGTCGAGGCGGTAGCACAATTGCCACAGGGCACTGCGCAACACCTCCAGGTGCACATGGGTGTCGGCCATGCTCATTTGCACGGCCTGGAAACTGCCGATGCAGCGGCCGAACTGTTGACGCTCACTGACGTAGGCCACGGTGCGGTGCACCTGCTCGGCGCTGACGCCCAACTGCAAGGCCGCCAGGGAGGCAATTGCACGCGGTGCCAGCCAATCCAGGGCCGCGACGGGCAGCACTTGCTGATTGCTCAGGGTGACGCCGCGCAAGTCCAGGTCGGCAATGGCTTCGCCGTGGGTCATGACACCCGCTACACGGCTGATGCCCGACTGGCTGAGATCTACCAGAACCAGCCGGGGCTGCCCCATCACCCGGGCCAGTACCAGCGCTGCCACCGACTGCTCGGCCAAGGCGAGTGCCGCAACCCGGCCATAGAGGCGCCACCCGCCCTCTTCGGCGCTGGCCTCGAGCTCGATGCCGCGCACCGTGTTCAGGCCATCGAGGCTCAGGGTCAGCAAGCCTGAGCCCGCCACAGCCTGTTCCACCCACGGTGCCAGGGCCTTGTCGCCGAACTCGGCGAGGGTGGTCGCGGCCAATTGGTGACGCCACAACGGCACTTGCGCCAGGGCACCGCCCTGGGCATCGAGGATCTGCACCAGCTCGGTCATGCCCAGCCCGCTGCCACCAGCAGCTTCGGGGATAGCCAGGGCATGCAGGCCGGTTTGGACGCAGCTGTGCCACAGGTCTTGCATATAGGGTTGCCCGCAGAGGTCCCAGTCCCGCAGGCGCTCGTCGGTGCAGTAGTCGCTCATCAGGCTGCCCGCCATTTCGGCAATGGCACGCTGGTCTTCGCTGAGTTCAAAATCCATGGTGCCCCCTACTGTGCCGCTGGACGGAACATCGGCAGCGCCAGGTCGTCATCGAAGGTCTGGAACTCGACCTCCACACGCTGGCCAATGCTGATGTCTTCACGTTTGACGCCAACCAGGCCGGCGATCAGGCGTACGCCCTCGTCCAGTTCGATCAGACCGATCGGGTTGGGGTGATCGAACGGTGCCACCTGCGGGTAGTGCATCACCACGAAGGAGTACAACCGGCCCTTGCCGCTGGCCTGCTGGGTATCCCAGTCGAAGCAATGGCACTCGATGCACACCGGTGCCGGCGGATGGCGCAAGGTGCTGCACTGCGTACACCGCTGGATCAACAGCTTGCCTTCCTTGCAGCCGTCCCAGAAAAACCGTGTGTCGTCGCTGACACCGGGCGCCGGACGCTTCGCCTGCGCCGGCTCAGCCACGGCCTGGGGCTGCGCCTGGACCTTGTGCGCGTTGGCCGGGCGGAACTTGAACACCCGGAACAAGAGCTCGCCGACTTTTTCGTCGCCCGTGGCCTGCTGCGAGAAGTAGCTCATGACCAGGGTGACAAAAAAGCCAGTGCCAAGGCCGGTGGTCTTTTCCTCGCCGACCGAGTCCAGGCGCGTGGTGTAGTAGAGCTTTTCGCCCAGGCGCAGGTTGCGCTCGAAGGTCAGCTCAGAGTTCACCGCCACCACCGACGGGTAGCCATAGCTTTCGATCACACCGAGCACTTCATAGGGGTTTTCGGTGGTCGAGCCTGGTGCGTAGTTATTGATGTGAAAGCCTTCCATGCACCAGATCTGCAGCATGGGTGGCGGCGCGATGATGCCGTCATTGCTGCTGTTGGCAGCTGCCACGGGGTCGGTGTAGAGCGGGTTTTCAAGGCCGATGACTTCGCACCACTGGCGAATCATTGGCGCGTTGACGTCGTCCCAGGCGTTTACACGGCCGTATTGGCGCCCAACCAGGGCGCGCACTTTGGATAGCAATTCTGGATCAGCCAAGTTCGTCTCCTGCGTGTTCAAAGCGGCGCCCGCAACGCAACGCCGACGTGGGTCGATCAGTGCGGGGTAGCCTGCGCCGCACCGAGATAAGCCGGGCGTTCACCACCGCCATGCAGCAACAGGTTGCAACCGCTGGCGTAAGTGGCCAGCGGTGACGCGATATAGAGGCAGGCGTTGCCGATGTCCTCGGGCACCGCCATGCGCCCGGCCGGGATACCGGCGCTGACCGCAGCGATACCTTGCTCGTCGCCATAGTGCAGATGGGCAAGCTCGGTGCGCACCAGGCCTGGGCTTATCGCCACTACCCGCACCTTTGGCGCCCACTCCGCTGCCAGCGACTGCACCAGGGCCAACACGCCGGCCTTGGCCGCGCCGTACGCTGCTGTGCCTGGCGAGGCACGCAGGCCGCTGATGCTGCCAATAAACACGATGCAACCGCCGTCGGCCTGGGCCTGCATCAGCAGGTTGGCCTGCTGGGCGACATTGAGCGGTGCAATCAGGTTGAGGCGGATAATGCCCTCATGAAAACGCGGCGAGGCGCTAGCGGCGTCGGCCGAGGGGCTGCCGCCGGCGTTGTTGACCAGCACATCGAGGCGGCCGTAGTTGCTGCGGATGCTGTCAAACAGGCCTTGCAAGGAGGCCTGGTCGCGCACATCGGCGGCGATGAAGTCCGCCTGGCCCTGAGCAACGCTCGGCAATTGCTCGGGCAGGTTGCGCCCACACACGATCACCTTGGCCCCGGCAGCCAGAAAGCTGCGGGCAATGCCAGCGCCAATGCCTTTGGTTCCGCCGGTGACCAGTACCACCTTGCCGTTGTAATCCAGCCCCGAGTGACCACTCATGGCACGCTCCTCATGCTTGTGTTGAGGGCCACTCTAGGGGCAAAACTGCTCGGCCACGTCGTCTGAACGGACGATGAAGCGTGGCGTGGCGCTGGCAACAATCCGCGCAATGGCGCCCGCTCTGCGGTGCCTACTGCCAGAGGTTGATCATGTCCGATTCACTTACCGCGCCGGTGCTGCTGGAGTACCCGGCCCCAGGTGTTGCCCTGGTGCGGCTCAACCGCCCGCACGCCACCAATGCCCTGAGCCTGGAGCTGCAGGCGCTGCTGTCGCACTACTTCATTGAGCTGGGGAGCAATGCTGATGTGCGCTGCATCCTGCTGACCGGCGGCGACAAGGTGTTCGCCGCCGGGGGCGATATCAACAGCCTGGCCGGGGTGGGTCCGATTGATATCTATCAGCGCCACACCGAGCGGGTCTGGGCGCCGATCCAGCACTGCCCCAAACCTGTGATCGCGGCGGTATGCGGTTATGCCTATGGCGGTGGCTGCGAGCTGGCGATGCTCGCCGATATCATTGTTGCCGGGCAGAGTGCACGTTTCTGCCAGCCGGAGATCAAGATCGGGATCATGCCCGGGATTGGCGGCACCCAGCGTTTGGTGAGGGCGGTCGGCAAGGCCAAGGCGATGCGGATGGCGCTGACCGGTCAGCCGATCACGGCTGAGGAGGCCTGGATTGCGGGGCTGGTCAGTGAGGTGGTGGCCGATGATCAGGTGCTCGCTCACGGCTTGAAGTTGGCGCAGGTGGTTGCGGCAATGCCGCCGTTGGCTGCCGAGCAGATCAAAGAGGTGATTCTTGCGGGGATGGATGCGCCGCTGGACGCGGGTTTGGCGCTGGAGCGCAAGGCCAATGCGTTGTTGTTTGCCTCACGTGACCAGAAGGAAGGCATGCAGGCGTTCATTGATAAGCGGCCTGCCCGGTTTGAAGGGCACTGATGGGGGTGGCGGACCAGCGCCAAAGAACGCTCCAGGGGCCCTGCGATTAGCTTCGGGCCCCCTCGCTGCTGCGGCGCTACGCGATACCACTACACCTTGCGCGGTTGTTCAATGAGGGCCTCATCACGAGGCCAGCCCGCCCTCAGCCTGCAGAACCGCCTCACGCAGCTCAGGTTTGACCACCTTGTTCGAGGCATTCACCGGCAATGATTCAAAGAAGTGAACCTGTCGCGGCACTTTGTAGTTGGCCATCCGCTCTCTGGCCCAGGCGATCAGAGACGGCTCATCCAGAAGCTGACCGGCACGCAATACCACGCAGGCACACCCCACCTCCCCCATGCGCTCATCCGCAACCCCGATCACCGCTACCTGCGCGATGGCCGGATGCTGGATCAAACCAGCCTCTATCTCTGCCGGATAGCAGTTGAAGCCACCGACAATGAACATATCCTTGAGGCGGTCGGTAATTTGCAGGTTGCCATGCACATCCAGATTGCCAATATCGCCGGTGTGTAGCCAACCCTCGGCATCAATGGCCTGCGCCGTCGCTTGCGGGTCATTGAAATAACCCCGCATCACATGAAAACCGCGCAGGCAGATTTCCCCCGACACGCCCGTGGCGACCGGTTGGTTATCTGCCGAACGAATGCACACCTCGGTGCCATCGATGGCCCGGCCACTGGTGCCGGCAACAATGTCGGCGGGGTCATCCGGGTTGCAGATGGTCGCCAGGCCGCCACACTCAGTCAGCCCATAGGCGGTGGTCACCACGTCCACTCCGAGCTCCCGACGCATGCGCTCGATCAGCACCGGCGGGATCGTCGATGAACCCGTCACAGCGATGCGCAAGCTGGACAGATCAGTCTGGGCCAGGTGCGGGTGGGCCAGCATCGACAAGTACAGCGTGGGCGGCCCTGGCAGCACGCTGATGCGCTCGGCGGCGATGCGCTGGAACACCGCTTCGGCATCGAACACCGCATGCGGCAGGATAGTCGCGCCAGCCAGCAGGCAGGTCAGCCAACCGGCCTTGTAGCCAAAGGCATGAAAAAACGGGTTGATGATCAGGTAACGGTCACCCGGCTGCAGGCCAATGACCCGCACATATTCGTTGTACGCCCGCAGGTTCTGCCCATGGGCACTCATCACACCCTTGGGTTTGCCGGTGGTGCCGGAGGTGAACAGCAAGTCGGACAAGTCCCGCGGGCCCACCGCCACCGCACGCTGGCGGGCTTGCAGCTCACTGACAGAGTCGCCCCTGGCGAGAAAACCGGCCCAATCCAGGTCGCTGGCCAACTGCGGCGGCTGTGTACCGAACACTACCAGTTGTTCCAGGCTGGCCGGACGTAGCGGCGCCAGCATGGCCGGGTAGTCCAGCCCCAGAAATACCCCTTGCGTCAACAGCACCCGCGCCTGGCTGCGCGCCAGGATATCGGCCGCCTCGGCGCCTTTCATGCGGGTATTGATCGGTACCAGCACAGCCCCCGCGCAATGCACGCCCAAGGCGGCGATCACCCAGTCGCGGCAATTGGGTGCCCAGATCGCCACGCGGTCGCCCGCCTCGACCCCCAGTGCCATCAGGCTGCGGCAGACACCCAGCGCCAACCCCGGCAAATCCCGGTAATCGGTGACAATGCCGTCTTCCTCGATCGCTGCCCGACCGGCAAAGCGTTCGGCACTGGCGAACAACAAGGCAGGAATCGACAAAGGCAACAGGTTCCAGGCATGCACGCTGCCCGGTAATGCTGAACATGCAGTCATAGTGACAAACTCGCCATCGGGTTATTCGGGAAAGAGCACCCGCAGGTGCTCGCTGCGGGCCAGCGACTGGCAAGCCAGCGTCCAGCCCTGGTCTATCTCCTGCTGGTCAAGGGCATCGTTGCGCAACATCTGCACCTCACCCCGTTCAACCGTGCACATGCAGGTGGCACAGGAGCCGACCAGACAAGAACTTGGCGGGCTCAGGCCGGCCCGGCGCATGGCGTTGAGCAGGGTTTCACCTTCGGCGCAGGGCACCTCGAACTCTTCACCATCCAGGCGCACCGAGAGCTGGCTGCTCGGGCGGCGGGTATCGACAGCTGCCGGCACTGCGACTTCGCCCTCTTCGGGCAGCGAGACAAAGCGCTCGACATGGACCTGCGCACCCGGCATGCCTAACGTCTGCAAGGCAGCGACAGCAGCATCCATGAACGGTCCGGGGCCGCAGATGAACGCCTCGGCACTGACGAACGGGCGCGCCAGTTCGGCCAACTGGCTCACCGACGCAATGCCCTGCACCGAGTCGAGCCAGTGGATCACTTGCAGGCGCTGTGGGTGCGCGCTGGCCAGGGCTTTGAGCGAGTCACGGAATATCACCGACGCTTCGTCGCGGTTGGCGTAGATCAGCAGAATACGCCCAGTGCCCGCCAACAGCGCCGAGCGCAGGATGGACAGCACCGGGGTGATGCCACTGCCGCCGCCGAACAGCAGCAGGTCGGCGCCCAGCTGGCGCGGCACAAACACCCCGGCCGGCGCCAGCACCTGCAAGGTATCGCCCGCCTGCACCGCGTCACAGAGCCAGTTCGAGGCGCGCCCATCGCGCACCCGCTTGATCGTGACCCGCAATGGCTCGTCGAGCAGCGGCGTGCTCGACAGTGAGTAACAGCGCGGCAACCACCCCCCCTGGTGAGGTACACGCAGGGTCAGGAACTGCCCAGGTCGATAGCGCAAGCGCTCGGCAAGCGCTTCTGGCACCTCGAACTCCAGGGAGCGGCTGTCGGCAGTCTCTTCAATCACGCGGGTTACACGTACTGACAGGTAATCCAGGCTCATATCAATTGCTCGCTGGGTTCGATTTCGATGTCAGCCGTGGCCGCCGTCAACGACCGCCCGGCACGTCGCCCGGAAAACACACAATCGGCCAGCGACAGGCCGCTGACGTACAAATGGCAGGGAATGCCGATGGCGGTACGGCCGGCGGCGTACAAACCGGGTATTGGCAGGCCTTCAGGGCCCAGCACCGCGCCGCTGTCTTCATTGACCTTGAGGCCGCCCAGGGTCAACGCCCCGAGGGGGAACAAGGGGTTGCTGACAGAGATGTCACAGGCATAGTAAGGGCCCTGATCGAGTACCTGACGGCTGCTTTGCGACTTGCCGAAGGCATCCTCGGCGTCCCCCCGGGCAGCTGTGTTGTAGGCTTGCAATGCGCTGCGCAATACATCCGCACGCATGCCCGTGGCCTGGGCCAACTGCTCGATGCTCTGGCCCTTGCGCACACCGCGCAGCATCAGCAGCAATGCCGGCAAACTCTGGAACCACCAGTAACCGTCGAACAGCGCTTGCTTGATCGACTGCTTGCGCAGGCGTGCGTCCAGCACCAGCCAGGCCTTGCCGCCCTGCTCTTCACACAGGGGCTGGCCCAGGGTGGCGCCGTAGACTTCTTCGTTGACGAAGCGCTGCCCGAGGGTGTTGACCACAATGCCCTTGGGCCAGCACAACGGTGGGTTGATAAACCGCCAGGCCGACACCCGCTGCAGTCGGTCGCTGACCCCACCGACACTCACGCCCAGGCGTACGCCACTGCCATCGCAGCCGGTCGCGCCGACTTTGAAGTTGCGGCGAAACTTGGGGGCATGCTCGCTGACCATTTCGCGGTTGAAGATGAAGCCACCGGTGCTCAACACCACCCCTCGCCTGGCGCGTACCAGCCGCGGCCGGGCAAAGTCGACTTCCAGCTGGCGCACGCGTTTGCGCAAGGTATCGCAGTAGCGCGGGGCAAAGTTCTGCAGCCGTTCGGCACGCGCAGCCAATTTGGCATGCAACCGCGCCTGGGCACTACCGGCCGGCAGGCACCACAGCTCCACGCCGACGACCCTGCCCGTGTGATCGCTCACCAGACGCCGCGCAGCGGATTGAACTTGCGGCCGCACACCGTTGCGCAGGCAAGCAGCCTTCAGGTGCGCGTACAGCACCGCGCCACATTGGCCCTTGCCTACCGTGCGATGGCCACGCGGGGCCGGCGGCAACTCGCTACGGTGCGACGGCACCAGCTCATTGCCGGAGTAATACAGAAACTGGCCATCGGCTGGATACGAGGTTTTGCCGCCGGGGGGCATACTGTGGGCATAAGGCACGCCATGGCCTTCCAGCCAGGCCAGGTTGGTGGCACTGTCCTGGCAAAAACGCCGCAAGGTGGCATCGGCGACCACGCCCTGGGTTTCGTGCTTGAGGTAGGCGAACATCGCCTCGGGCGTGTCGCTAAAGCCTGCGGCCTGCTGCTGGCGGGTGCCACCGCCGGCATACACTACGCCGCCGCTCTTGGCACTGGCACCGCCGCCGGTGAAACGGTCGGCGACCAGCACGTCAGCACCCTGGGCGCGGGCCTCAAGGGCAGCGCAGGCGCCGGCCGCCCCCCAGCCGATCACCAGCACATCACAGTGGTCATCCCAGAGCATGGCGTCGGCATCGGCCACCTGCAACGCCGGCTGGATATCGGTACATGTCGATTTGACAGCGGCTGGCATGGCAATTCCTCAACGATTGGCAGCAATGTGATGGGCTGCGATATAGCCGAACGTCATGGCCGGCCCCAGGGTGCCGCCCGCACCGGGATAGCTGGTGCCCATGACCGACGCCGAGCAGTTGCCAATGGCATACAGGCCAGGAATGACCTCGCCGTCCTGGCTCACAACCTGGGCGTGTTCGTTGGTCAATAGCCCACCTTTGGTGCCGATATCGCCAGCGTCCAGGCGCATCGCGTAGTACGGCCCCTTGCTCAGGGGCGCCAGGCACGGGTTGGGTTTGACGTTGCTGTCGCCGTAGTAACGGTCGAACACGTTGCCGCCACGGCCGAAGTCGGCATCGACGCCGCTGCGGGCGTAGGCGTTCATCTTCTGCACCGTCTGCTCAAGCCCTGCGCGGTCGACGCCGATCTGCGCCGCCAGCGCCGCCAGGCTGTCAGCCTTGAAATACAAGGTATTGAGCCATTCCTTGCGCAGCCGGCTGTCGGGCATGACCTGGGCCGGCATCAACGGCCCCATGGCGTAGTTGAAGCGAAAATGGCCATCGAAGATCACCCAGGATGGGATCGACTTGCCACCGGTGTGCTGGTTGTCGCGGTACATGGCGTCGACAAATTCCAGGTACGGCGCTGCCTCATTGACAAAGCGCCGGCCCAGGCTGTTGACCACGATGGCACCAGGGAACGCCCGCTCGGCAAATACCCCACGGGGTTTTTCTTCGCCGGGCACGGTAATGGTCGGCGCCCACCAGGCCCAATCCATCAGGGCGGTCGCTGCACCCAGTTCGATACCGGCTTGCAACGCAGCACCGGTGTTGTTGCCCGGTGGCGTGGCGCTCCAGTCACGCAGGGTCGGCTGCGGTAGATAGCGCTCGCGCAACGCCTGGTTCTGTTCAAAACCCCCGGAGCCGAAGATCACCGCATGGCGGGCATGCAGCTGCAGCGTCTGCCCGTCACGACAAACCTGCATGCCAATGACCCGGCCGTTGTCGGTGATCAGGTTCTGGAAGTCGGTGTTCAACCACAGTGGAATGTTACGGTCCATCAACGAGCGGCGCAGTGATGCAACCAGCGCACTGCCCAAGGCGGCGCGGCGGTCGCGGCGGCTCTTGCGGCGCCATTTGAAGTCGAGCTTGTAGCGCAGCATCAGGCCGAGAATCATCAGGCGCCAGCCAAAGGAGCGCGACATGGCCTTGTGCGCATGCCGTGCGGTCCAGGCGATGCGCCCCATCAGCAGTGTCGAGGGTGAGGGTGTGCGCAGGCTGGCCAGTTCATCACCGAGCAGGCTGGTATCGAACAGTTCCGGGTCGAGGGTGCGGCCGCCGGCCAGCGAGCCTGGCAGTTGCGGATAGTAGTCCGGGTACTTCGCCGCAACGGCGTAACGCACATGGCTGTTGTCCACCAGGGCGCGGATCATCTGCGGCGCGTGCTTCACGTAGGCACGCAAGCGCTTGTCATCGCCATGCTCACCGGTGGCAGCTTTGAGGTACTGCAGGGCCAGCTCCACACTGTCGCCACCGCCTTTGGCGGCAAAGTAGTGGTTATTGGGAATCCAGATGCCGCCGCCGGAGATCGCCGACGTACCGCCGAACTTGTCGCTTTTCTCGACAACCAGTACCGATAGGCCCTGTTCGGCAGCAAACAGCGCCGAGGTCATCGCACCGGCACCGGAGCCGACGACGATCACGTCGTAGTGTGAAACAGGCTGAGCTATAGCTGTCATTGTTGTTGTGCCTTGGCTGTGATCGGAAATATCCCGGCGTGCCGGCCAGGGGTGCGCATACCCGGGCCTGCAGCCAGGCCCAGGCACGGCTCATACGTAAGGATCTGGGTTGGGCAGGCCCAGTTGCACGGCACCAAGGCTGCGGCTGAAGGCCATGTAGTTGTTGGCGATATGCCCACGTGCCTGGTGCAGGTCGCGGAACAGGCGCGCCACGGGGTTGGTGTTGTAAAGCCCGGAAGCGGCCATGCAGCGCAGCAGTTCGTTGACCTTCTCGGCGCAGATATTGGTCACATACGAGGATTGGTAGCGGTACAGCAGGCGGGTTTCCACGTCCGGGTACTCACCCGCTTCAGCCAGCGTCATCAGGTGCGCGTAGTTGCGCTCCAGCACCAGCCTCAGGCTGTCGACGATGATCGTCGCCTCGGCTACGGTGGTTTGCGCCACCGGGTCATCGGCGGTTTTCATGCCGTGCTTGCCGATGTGCGCAGCGGCATTGGCGCGAAATTCGTTGATCGCCCCCTGCAAGGCACCGATGGCCGATGAGGACACCGCGCGCGTGAACACCTGGGCGAAAGGAATGGCATAAATCGGATTGGTGTTCACCAGGCGTCCTGGCGTCGCTTCTAGCGTACAGTTATTGGTGCGTTGCACGCGGTGTGCCGGCACGAAGGCATCTTCGACCACAATGTCGTGGCTGCCGGTGCCGCGCAGGCCCAGCACGTCCCAGTTGTGCTCGATGCGGTAGTCGCTGCGCGGGATCAGGAAGGTGCCGTGCTCCGCTGCACGGTCGCCATCGGCGGGCAGCACCCCGCCGAGGAAGCACCATTGGCAATGTTCGCTGCCGCTGGAAAAGCCCCAGCGACCACTGATGCGATAACCGCCTTCAACCACGCTTACCTTGGCCACGGGCATGTAGGTGGACGAGATCAGGGTGGTATGGTCCTGGCCCCATACATCGCGCTGGGCCTCGATCGGGTAACGCGCCAGCTGCCAGGGGTGTACGCCCATCACGCCATAAATCCACGCTGTGGACATGCAGCCCTCGGCGAGGATCATCTGGATTTCGAAAAACGTCCGCGGATCGACCTCGTAGCCGCCAAACGCACGTGGTTGCAAGGCCCGCAACAAGCCGGCCTGTTGCAATTCGAAGATGGTTTCGTCAGGTACCCGGAACTCGCGGTCAGCGCGCGCGGTGCGGCTTTTGAGGGCGGGCACCAGGCGCCGGGCGTGTTCAAGCAGTTCGATTTCTTCCGGCGTTTTTACTCGCATGCTGTCCATCCGTTCGTTCTCCCAATCTCGTTGCGCGGTTGCGCGAGTCTTGGTTGATGATCGAATGCAGCAGGCGAATATTCATCGTCAAAGCGGACTAGAGAAACGCGGTACGGCGCCGTCCCTGGCGCCTTTTCAGGTTCAGATCGCGGCGCGCCTGGCGGCCCACGGGCGGTCCTGCTCCAGCTGCGAGGCCAGGCGCAGCAGCACGTCTTCCCCGCCCAGACGAGCGGTGAACATCATGCCTACTGGCAGGCCGCTGTCACTCATGCCCAACGGCAAGGAAATAGCCGGCTGGCCGCTGACGTTGGCCAGCACGGTGAACGCGGCACTGCCCATGGCCTTGCGGGCGTAACTTTCGTAAGGCTGGTTGAGCGAGAGCTCGCCCAAGGCCGGTGTCAGGCTGGCGGTGACCGGCGAGAGGATCACATCAAAGCGCTCGAACTGCTGTTCCATGGCCATGCTGATGTCTTCGAACGCATGCCGGGCACGCACTACGCCCTCACCCGTGGCCTTCGCTGCACGTTCCAGCACACCAAAGGTGATGCTTTCCAGGTCCTGTGAGCCCAACGCGCGGCCCAGGGCTTTCTCCCGGTCATTGACCGTGACCAGCAACGAGTTGCCGATGGCCACGCCGTGGGCGCCGAACAGCTGCTGGGCCTGAATCGGCAAGCGCAGTTCTTCCACCTCGTGGCCAAGGCCCAGCAGTTGCTTGATGGTGTCCTCCAGAACCTTGGCAATCGCCGGGTCCAGCGGTGCCCCGGTCAGCGATTCCCGCACCAGCGCAACCCGTAAACGGCCCGGGTCACGGCCCAGCTCCTCAACGTAGGGACGTACCAGCGGTGAGCTCCAGTACGGGCTCCCTGGTTCGTGACCCTGACCGGCATCAAGAAACAACGCGGTATCGCGCACGCTGTGCGAGACCATGTTGGCGACACTGGCGCCAAACGAGCCTTCCAGGCGTGCCGGCCCGCTCGGCGTGCGGTAGCGTGTCGGCTTGAGGCCGACCAGCCCGCAGTAGGACGCAGGTATCCGGATCGAGCCGCCACCGTCGGTGGCATGGGCGACCGGGACGATACCGCCGGCCACCGCCGCGGCGGAACCACCGGACGAGCCACCCGTGCTCAACGCCAGATTCCAGGGGTTGCGGGTCTGCCCCCATGCCAACGACTCGGTGGTGGTGGTCAGGCCGAACTCCGGGCTGGTGGCTTTACCGAAAGGCACTGCCCCTGCGGCTTCATAACGGCGGATCAAGGTGCTGGTAACGCTCGACGGTGGCGCATCCTTGAACAGCCGGCTGCCGTTGCTGGTGGTCGTGCCCTGCAAGTAGGTGTTGAGGTCCTTGAGCAGGATCGGCACGCCCGCCAGCGAGCCCTGGGTCAGGGTGCCGGCCTTCTGTCTGGCCGCCAGCAACGCGCGGGCATAATCGTCATGGCGCATGTTGACTGCGTTGATCCTCGGGTTGACCAGGTCACAACGGGCAAATGCTGCGCCGAGCAAGTCTTCGGCACTGAAGTGACCGGCCTGCAAGCCCTTGGCCATGGCCCAGGCATCCAGGCCCAGGTAATCGCTGGCCGACAAGCCGCCAGCGGCCCGGGCATCGGCGAAGCGCCCCAGTAACCCGACGCCCAGCGCCACCGCGCCGGCCTTGAGCACCTGGCGGCGCGGCCATCCGTCAGCGGCGTCGGCACCCGCTGTGGCAAGCGTGTCGGCCAGTGGCAATGCGTTTTTTTCCATGTGCAGAATTCCGTTTTTTATTGTGTCTGTTCGATTCGCTCAGCGCGCGCCGGTTTCCCCGATCAGTCCGGGGTGATCTGCGCTTTCATCGCGGCCAGGAAGTGTTCGCTGTAAGGCGGCAGCAGGCCCCATTCACCGCGCGGGTCATGTTCGGGCGCCTTGAGTACTGTGCGCAGGTGGCTGAATTCGATAAAGCCTTCGCGACCGTGGTAGTGGCCCATGCCTGACCCGCCAACCCCACCGAACGGGGCATCATGCAAGGCGGCATGCATCATCACATCGTTGAGGGTGACACCGCCGGACAATGTGTGCTCAAGCACCTGGCGCTGCTCCTTGGCGTCGCTGCCAAAGTAGTAAAGGGCCAGAGGCCGCGGGCGGCTGTTGATCTGGGCGATGACCTGGTCAACCTCATCAAAGGGCAGCACCACCATTGCCGGGCCGAAGATTTCTTCATGCAGAATCAGGCTGCCTTGGGGCGGGTCGATCACCAGTTGCAGCGGTCGGCGCCGGTTTTGCTCATCAGCCGCTTGCGCGTAGGGCAGGCTCACTACTCGGGCACCGGCTTGCAGCGCCTGCTGAACCAGGTTTTCAACACGGGCCAGGTGCTGGGCATTGACCACCGCGACCACGTCCGGGTTGTCGCTCACCTCAGGGATGAACTGGCGGTAAGCGCTGGTAAAGGCCTCAAGAAAGGTTTCCAGCTGCTCGCGTGGCACGTAGACCAGGTCCGGGTTGATGCAGACCTGGCCACTGTTGGTGGTCTTGGAAAGCGCAATACGAAACGCTGCGGTGCCCAGGTCGGCGCTGCGGGCGACGATGACCGGCGACTTCCCGCCCAGTTCCAGCGTCAACGGCACCAGGTGCTCGGCCGCGTTACGCATCACGGACCTGGCCACCGCGGTACTGCCGGTAAACACCAGGTGGTCGAACGGCTGTGCGGTAAATGCCTGGGCCAGGTCGGCGCCACCGGTGACCACAGCCACCTCGAGCGGATCAAACACCTCGGCAAACAGCTTCGCCACCAGCGCAGCAGTGCGTGGCACTACCTCCGAAGGTTTGAGAATCGCCCGGTTACCCGCCGCCAACGCCGAACCCAGGGGGCTGAGCAAGGTATACAGCGGGGCGTTCCAGGTGCCCAGAATGCCCACCGTACCCTTGGGCTGATACATCACCCAGGCCTCGGCGCCCAGCTGATCGTAGGGGCTGAAGACGGGCCGCGGCTCATCCTGCATCCATCCCTCGAGGTGGTCGCGCGCATGCTTGAGCGAACCCAGCGAACCCAGCACATCATTCATCAACGAAAAACCCTGGGGGCGGCCGCCAAAGTCGGCATCCATCGCCTCGGCCAGCGCTTCGTGGTGCGCCACCAGCATGTCGATCACCCGCTGGATCCGCGCGCGGCGCGCCACGGCAGTGACAGCCCCTTGAGCGTTGAACGCGGCCTTTTGTTCACGCAGCAAGGCCGACAGCGTGTCGACGGAAGAATTTGCACAACTCATTGGTGCCTCCTCAACTGAACAAGGGCCAGCATGTCGCCGCTGTGCCCACCATGGCCGTCGTTGCACGACGCCCTGCCCCGCAAACTAGCCCCAGGCCCCGGAGACCGCCTCGTCCAAGTGGACGATCGAGCCAAAAACGTTAGTCCGTTGAGACGATGCAAAGCCCCGTGACGCTGGGAATACTGCCAGCACGCACACTCATTCCATGAGGCCCATCATGGCAACGCCCGCCTGTTTCGACCCTCAAGCGTTTCGCGCCGCGCTCGGCACCTTTACCACGGGAGTGACCATCATCACTACCCAGGCCGAAGACGGCTCGCCGGTTGGCATCACCGCCAACAGCTTCAACTCGGTCTCGCTCAACCCACCTCTGGTGCTCTGGAGTCTGTCCAAGAACGCCCGCAGTCTGCCGGTGTTCAGCGGTGGTCGCCACTGGAACGTGCACGTTTTGTCGACGGAGCAGGAAACCCTGTCCGGCCGTTTTGCCCGCCAGGGTGAAGACAAGTTCTCCGAAATCCAGCTCGACACCGGCATCAGCGAGGCACCGCTGCTGCAAGACTGTACGGCGCGCTTCCAATGCCGTACGGCCTTCCAGTATGAAGGCGGCGACCATGTCATCTTCGTCGGCGAAGTGCTCGCCTTCGACCATAGCGACCGCGCGCCGCTGGCCTTCCAGAGTGGCCAGTACGCTCTGGCAATGCGCAAGCCGCGCAACGAGCTGCGCCTGGCAACTACCCCGCCACCGCCCGAGTGCAGTTACACCGAAGACTTGCTCGGCTACCTGCTCGGGCGCTCGCACTACCAGATGCTGTTTGCACTGCGCCGCCTGCTGAAGAACCAGCAGCTCGATGAACACGCGTTCTTCATCCTCTCCACCCTGTGCATCCGGGACAACCTGACCCTGGACGAGATCAACGCCTTCGTCGGCTACACCGGTCATGTGGTCAGCGCCACCAGCATGCGCTTCCTGGAACGCCAGAACCTGGTCGCCCGTGAGCTTGATAACGACCAGGTCCGCTATGTACTCACGGCCGACGGGCGGGAGGCTTCGTTGCAGGAGGTGGCCCTGGCCAAAGCCGTCGAGGAGGATATCGCTGCCCGTCTCGGCGCCGGTGACAGCCAGGCACTCAAGGTGTTGCTCAAGCGCCTGATCGCCACCTCCGATCCGGGCTTGCCGGACCTGTGGGCGCCGCGCTAGGCACTGTGACTTCCCTGAACCATTAGAACAACAAGGACAGCCATGAGCATTCTGCAACGCTTCAACCTCACTGGCAGTGTCGCCATTGTCACCGGCAGCGGCCGCGGCATCGGTCGTGCCATTGCCTTGGCCTACGCCGATGCCGGCGCTGATGTGGTCTGCAGCGCCCGTTCGCTGGCAGATGTCGAGGCCGTCGCCGAAGAGGTGCGCAGCCGAGGGCGGCGCGCCCTGGCCTTGAGCTGCGATGTCACCGACAGCGAACAGCGCTGCGCCTTGGTCGCCAACGCCGCCGAACAGCTGGGGCGCATTACCCATCTGGTGAACAATGCCGGGGGCGGCGGCCCCAATGACCCGCTGAAGATGAGCCCGCAAGACTTCGAGCAGGTGTTGAGCTTCAACGTCAGCGCCGCCTATGCCCTTTCACAGCTGTGCGTACCCCTGATGCGCGACGTCGGGGGCGGCAACATCATCAACATCACCTCGGTCGCCGCCCGTTATGCCCAGCGCCATTTCAGCGCCTATGGCACCGCCAAGGCTGCGCTGACTCACTTGACGCGCCTGCTGGCACAAGAGTTTGCGCCGCAGATCCGGGTCAATGCGGTGGCGCCAGGGCCGATCCTGACCGACGCCCTGGCCGGGGTCATGCCCGATGCCATGCGCAAGACGATGGAAAGCAACACCCCGCTCAAATGCCTGGGCCAACCAGAGGACATCGCCGCCGCGGCCCTTTACCTGGCAAGCCCCGCCTCGGCCTGGGTCACCGGCAAGATCATCGATGTCGATGGCGGCGCCGATTCCAGTGTCTGGCCGGGTTGAGGCCTGTTTGCCGGGCGTGCCTGCAGATGGCCCGGCCTGTTATCCACTTGCCACAGAGCGACCTCCCTATGAATGCGCAACTGATTGAAACACTGGGCGACGAGCTGTTCCACGCCCTGAACGCACGCCAGAGCCTTACCCCGCTGACCCAGCGTTACCCAGCTATCACCCTTGACGACGCCTACCGGATTTCCCGGCGATTTCTGGCGCGTCGCCAAGCGGTGGGCGAGCAGGTGATCGGCAAGAAAATCGGTGTCACCAGCCGCGCCGTGCAAGAAATGCTCGATGTGCATCAGCCCGATTTTGGTTTTCTAACCGACCGTATGCAGGTTGCCGATGGCAGCGACATCAGCTTTGCTGCCCACCATCTTGTGCAGCCACGGGCCGAAGGCGAGATTGCCTTTGTATTGGGCGAAGACCTGCAAGGTACCGATATCACCGCCAACGATGTGCTGGCGGCCAGCGAGTGGGTTATGCCGTGCTTCGAAATTGTCGACTCGCGTATCGAGAACTGGCAGATCCGCATTCAGGACACCGTTGCCGACAACGCTTCATGCGGTGTTTTCGCCCTGGGCCAGCAGCGCATCGATCCTCGTGAACTGGACCTGGCCGAGGTCCAGTTGCACCTGTTCAAGAACGGCCTGCCGGTGGGCAGCGGCCTGGGCTCGGCGGTGCAAGGCCACCCCTGCGCCGCCGTGGCCTGGCTGGCCAACACCCTGGGCCGCCTGGGCATCCCGTTTCGCAAGGGCGAAATCATTCTGTCCGGCGCCCTCGCGCCACTGGTACCGGTCGCACTGGGTGACTTCGTCAGCCTGTCGCTGAGCGGCATGGGCGAGATGCACCTGAACTTCGTGCCCTGAGCCTGCGGCCGTTCCTTCTTCCGATCGAGAACAATGCCATGAGTAAAAAGATCAAATGTGCCCTCATCGGGCCTGGCAACATCGGTACCGACCTGCTGTACAAGCTCAAGCGCAGTGAAGTACTGGAGCCCGTCTGGATGGTGGGTATCGACGCCACCTCCGAAGGCCTGGCCCGCGCCGCCGCGCTGGGCCTGAAAACCACCAGCGAGGGCGTCGACGGCCTGCTACCACATGTACTGGAAGACGGCATCCAGATCGCCTTCGATGCCACCTCCGCGTATGTGCATGCAGAAAACAGCCGTAAGCTCAATGCCCTGGGTGTGCTGATGATCGACCTGACTCCGGCAGCCATCGGCCCCTACTGCGTGCCACCGGTCAACCTGGAACACAACCTTGGCCTGGGCGCGATGAACGTCAACATGGTGACCTGCGGCGGCCAGGCGACCATCCCGCTGGTGGCCGCGGTGTCCAGCGTGCAGCCGGTGGCCTATGCCGAGATCATTGCCACGGCGGCCTCGAAATCGGTCGGCCCGGGCACGCGCAAGAACATCGATGAATTCACCCGCACCACCGCGGCGGCCGTGGAACAGGTTGGCGGCGCAAAAAAGGGCAAGGCAATCATTATCGTCAACCCCGCCGAGCCGCCGCTGATCATGCGCGACACCGTGCACTGCCTGACCGAAACCGAGCCTGACCAGGCAGCCATCACCGCCGCGATTGCCGACATGATCGAGCAAGTCCAGCGCTATGTGCCCGGCTACAAGCTGGTCAACGGCCCGGTGTTCGACGGCAACCGGGTGTCGATTTTCATGGAAGTCGAAGGCCTGGGCGACTACCTGCCCAAATATGCCGGCAACCTCGACATCATGACCGCCGCCGCCGCGCGCACCGCCGAGATGTTTGCCGAAGCAATGCTCAAAGGCGATTTGACCCTGCGTGCCAGCACCCCACAACCTGCCATCGCCTAAGGAGCGCACCATGGACCTTCACGGTAAATCCATCACCGTCCACGACATGTGCCTGCGTGACGGCATGCACCCCAAACGCCACCAGATCACCCTGCAGCAAATGAAAGACATTGCCTGTGGCCTCGACGCCGCCGGTGTGCCGTTGATCGAGGTGACCCATGGCGATGGCCTGGGTGGCAGTTCATTGAACTATGGTTTTCCGGCGCACAGCGACGAGGCGTATTTGTCGGCGGTCATCCCGCTGATGAAAAATGCCAAGGTCTCCGCCCTGCTGCTACCGGGCATCGGCACGGTCGATCACCTGCAGATGGCCTACGATCTGGGCGTCAGCACGATTCGCGTCGCCACCCACTGCACGGAAGCAGACGTGTCCGAACAGCACCTTGGCGCGGCCCGGAAGCTGGGCATGGACAGCGTCGGGTTCCTGATGATGGCCCATATGAACAGCCCGCAAGGCCTGGTCACCCAGGGCAAGCTGATGGAAAGCTACGGGGCCAATTGCATCTACATCACCGACTCGGCCGGCTACCTGCTGCCCCACGACGTCAGCGCGCGGGTCGCGGCGCTGCGTGCAGCGCTCAGGCCCGAGACTGAAATCGGCTTTCATGGCCATCACAACCTGTCGATGGGCGTGTCCAACTCGATCGCGGCCATTGCCGCTGGCGCCACCCGTATCGATGCCGCTTGCGCAGGCTTGGGCGCCGGCGCCGGCAATACCCCTATGGAAGTACTGGTGGCCGTCTGCGACCGCATGGGCATCGAAACCGGCGTGAGCGTGTTTGGTATCCAGGACGTTGCCGAGGACCTGGTGGTGCCGATCATGGACTTCCCGATCCGCAGCGACCGCGACGCCCTGACCATGGGCTATGCCGGTGTCTACGGCTCGTTCCTGCTGTTTGCCAAGCGTGCTGAAAAAAAGTACGGCGTCCCGGCGCGGGAAATTCTTGTCGAAATGGGCCGGCGCGGCATGGTCGGCGGGCAGGAGGACATGATCGAAGACACCGCCATGACCCTGGCCAGGCAACGCCAAGCCAGCGCCTGACCGCTTCACGGGGCCCAGGCACAGCTTGGGCCATTGCCCATCTCTGCGGTTTGACCGGGAGTCATCCATGAGCAGTACGCACCCTCAACCCATCGGCTGGCGCAGCCATGGTCTGCTGTTTGTGCTCGCGATGATGTACGCCGATAACTTTGTCGGGCGGCAGATCATTGCCGTGATGATCGAACCGCTCAAACAAGAGTTCGGTGCCAGCGACACCGCCATGGGCCTGGTGTCTGGCCTGGCCTTTGCTGCCGTCTATGTGCTGCTGGGCCTGCCTGCCGGGCGCCTGGCCGATCGCCTGTCACGCACACGCCTGCTGGCCATCACCTGCTCGTTGTGGGCGCTGGCAACGGTGGCCTGCGGGCTGTCGACCAGCTTTGCGATGCTAGTGATCGCACGCATGGCGGTAGCAGTCTTCGAGTCACCAAGCACCTCGACCTCAATGTCGATCATTGCCGATATCTACCCACCGCACCGGCGTTCTTTTGCCATCAGTTGCTACACCGCCGCGCCGACGTTTTCGACCATCGTTGCTCTCAGTGCCGGCGCCTGGGTGGTCGACCAATATGGCTGGCGCAGCGCTTTTTTTGCTGTCGCCCTGCCCTCCCTGCTGATCAGCGCCGTGTTTGCCTTTGTGATGCGCGACCCGGTACGTGGTCGCTTCGACCTCCCCCATAGTCACGCCAGCCAGGCTGCACCGCCCATTCAAAGCCTGCTGGGCAGTGCTCGTGCACTCATGGCACAACCGGCCTACCGTTGCCTGGTGCTGGCTTGCGGCATCACCACCTTCAGCGCCTACGCCTTTGCCATGTGGAATGCCAGCTTCCTGGTGCGATCCCATGACCTGCCCCTGCACTACGCCGGCCTCCTGGCCGGCCTGGTCGGCGGCACCTTTGCCGGGCTCGGGGCGTTGTTCAGTGGGTGGCTGACTGACCGCCTGGTGATCAGGAGCCAGCAGTGGCAAATCGGCATTCCGCTCATCGGCCATGTGCTCGGCAATTGCGCGTTGATCATTTACCTGCTTTGGCCACGTGACATCCTGCTGCATGCGGGTGCGGTTCCGGTACCCAGCGCGATGCTCTGGTGCGCGCTGGGCAGCTTTTTCTCGGTATGGTGGGTCGGCCCGTGCTTCTCGTTGTTGACCCAGTTGGTGCCCGCCCACCGCCGGGCAACCGCCGTCGCACTGCAGACCATCATCTCGACCTTGTGCGGGGTCGGTATCGGCCCATTGGCAACCGGGCTACTGAGCGATGTACTGATGCCATTGCTGGCGGACGAGTCGCTGCGCTACGCCCTGCTGCTGGTCAGTCTTACCATTGTCATACCGATCGTGCTGCTCTGGCGGACCTATCAACACCTGGCCGCCCCCTCGCGGCTTTCTGCCTATGCCTGAAACCTGAACATTGGCGCAGAATCGCCGATCAACTAGTTGAAACGGACGATCCACCCGCACATTCCCTACGTTACCGTCCTTGTCAGACACCCGCTGCCCCGCGCTCGCAATATCAATGACTGGAGAGCTTATGAGGATACTGGTAAGCGTCAAACGAGTGATCGACTATAACGTCAAGGTTCGCGTCAAGGCGGACAACTCCGGCGTCGACCTCGCTAACGTCAAGATGGCCATGAACCCTTTCTGCGAAATCGCCGTGGAAGAAGCCGTGCGCCTGAAGGAAAAAGGCGTTGCGACCGAGATCGTCGTCGTTTCCGTCGGCCCAACCACCGCCCAGGAGCAACTGCGTACCGCCCTGGCCCTGGGTGCCGACCGTGCCATCCTGGTAGAAGCCGCTGACGAGCTGAACTCCCTGGCGGTGGCCAAGGCACTGAAAGCCGTTGTCGACAAAGAGCAGCCGCAGCTGGTCATCCTTGGCAAGCAGGCCATCGACAGCGACAACAACCAGACCGGCCAGATGCTGGCTGCGCTGACCGGCTACGCCCAGGGCACCTTCGCCTCCAAGGTCATCGTTGCTGGCGACAAGCTTAACGTCACCCGTGAAATCGATGGCGGCCTGCAGACCGTGTCGCTGAACCTGCCAGCCATCGTCACCACCGACCTGCGCCTGAACGAGCCACGCTATGCGTCGCTGCCGAACATCATGAAGGCCAAGAAGAAGCCGCTGGAGACCGTTACTCCAGACGCGCTCGGCGTTTCCCTCGCCTCCACCAACAAGACCCTGAAAGTCGAAGCGCCGGCTGCCCGCAGCGCTGGCATCAAGGTCAAGTCGGTGGCCGAACTGGTCGAGAAGCTGAAGAACGAAGCGAAGGTAATCTAAATGACTATCCTGGTTGTCGCTGACCTTCTACAAGGTCCGGAAAACGGTGCAGTAGCTCCGTCCACCCTGAACACTGTCGCCGCAGCCGCCAAGATCGGTGGTGATGTGCACGTGCTGGTCGCTGGCCAGAACGTCGGCGGCGTTGCTGAATCCGCTGCCAAGATCGCGGGTGTGGCCAAGGTGCTGGTTGCAGATAACGCCGCCTACGCCCATGCTCTGCCGGAGAACGTTGCGCCGCTGATCGTTGCTCTCGTTGAACAAGGCGGGGCCAAGGGTTACAGCCACGTGCTGGCCCAGGCCACCACCAATGGCAAGAACATCCTGCCGCGCGTTGCCGCGCTGCTGGACGTGGACCAGATCTCCGAAATCATCTCGGTCGAGTCCGCCGACACCTTCAAGCGCCCGATCTATGCCGGTAACGCCATTGCCACCGTGCAATCGAGCGCTTCGATCAAGGTCATCACCGTGCGTACCACCGGCTTCGACCCAGTC